>Ga0268261_10002759_pt1 | contig 12660 bp, 5 predicted proteins | sample TergutNc150P1_FD_190353 | JGI IMG/M metagenome (GOLD analysis project Ga0268261, IMG submission 190353) | Nasutitermes corniger P1 segment gut microbial community from laboratory colony in Florida, USA - Nc150 P1 (SPAdes) (version 2) | ecosystem: Host-associated > Arthropoda: Insects > Digestive... | reverse complement strand
ATGGGGCAAACTCCAGCGAGTACACATGATGCTTCGTAGGACAGTGTTCTGAATGCCTTGGCTATTTTGATATTCATCATTCTTTGAACACGCTGATATTTTCTCAAATTGTTTTGTTTTGTTAAGGTTTTCTCCCATATCGGTGCCCCATATGTCAATATTGGTTCAATGGCACCACTATAAATGACCTTCAGTGCTTGGTGCCCTATACCCCATTTGAGTTTAGCTGATTTTGCCAACATATTTGTGTGATTTTGCCAACATGTGTGTGTGTGTGTGTGTGTGTGTGTGTGTGTGTGTGTGTGTGTGTGTGTGTGTGTGTGTGTGCGCGCGCACTCATCACGGAAATAATCTAAGGATCCTAACTGTAGAAACCTGTCCCTGTCACAGACACAAATAAACATGAAAATCTTACTATACTTATACAGTAGTGCCCAGCCTTCATTCTCTGTATTATTACACAGAAGCATGTTAGAACCATGACAGAACAGTCAGTTTAGCAACTAGGCTACTGGCTGGACAATCTGGGATTCAAATCCTGGCAGGGGCAAGAGACTGAACTTTTCTCCAAACTGTGCAGACTGGTTCTAGGTCCCACCCAGTTTTCTATTCAATGGGTAATGAGGATGGTGGGAATGAAGCCGCTGGGGCATGAGGCTGACTGCTCACCTCCATCTAGTGCTGAGGATAAGAATGAGTGAAGCTATACCTCCATTCCCCATATGGGACTTTACCTTTCTTTACCAGAAACATGACGGATTCCAAGTGATACCCAATGAAGAACTGGGATTTCATATGTTGAGCAAAATATTACAGTCCTTCATTTTATGAATTCAGAATTACCTATGTAGATAAAGCCCTAGATATTACAGTATTCACTGTCTCAACATTTGACTCATAACTCATTTGTTTACTACTATGTGTATGAAAAAATGTACCAATAAGTACTACTTTTTAAAGACATTATTCTGTAGCAGCCCTGAAAACATTGGTGACATTTAGTACTGCTGCAAACACAGACTGCCTTTAAGTAATGTGATGAATTCAGCTCAAGGTCACAAGGGGAGAATGATAGGATGCACAAGGCATCACAGGCGGTGGTAAGGTTATTTCTAACAGAGCATACACAGACCTAGTGCATGAACTCAGCATAGCTCTAGGCCTGGCCAGCCTCCAATTTTACATGTAGCAGAGAGAAGAGAGTGTAGCATACAGTCAACCACTTTCTTCCATCTGTGTTCAAATCTCTTTGCACATTATGTTACCCTGATGCCCACTGCATACAATTCTATAACTTTTAATTGCTGACCTGATTATTTACACTCGGAACCCCTTCCTGTGACTTCTGTTTCTGACTGTTTTCTTCATGAATAAGACGTCCACAGCCATCCATGAGCACTGGGGTAAATGGACCAAGCTGTATCTTATTTTTTGGAAGAGGTGACAGAAATACAGCATCAGGTTCGAGTTCTACATCATCATCCTCATTCATAACTGAAAATGGCCCAAGAGTCATCTTCTCCTGTGAGATATGAATGTTTTCACTTGCAACATCATCATTTGGCTCAACTTGGTGTCCACGTAAGTGAGCTAACAGAGCACAACGATTGTAGAACAACACAGTCTGTGCACACGTACGACATCCATATAAGATAGAAACACTATGACGCTCTATGTGATGCAATAAGCTGGACTCCAAAAGGAATCTGTCAAAGCAACACAAAATTAAATTATATATGATGTATATACAGATTACTACAAAATGCCATAAAATACTGATACCAATTTCAAATACTTTCAGTACACTGAATTTAAAAATAAAACACTGTAATGTGGATTTCCAAAATATGTAACAGGTTTCTATAAGTGTACATGTAAAAAAAGACACTGAAGTATATATTAAGTTCAGTCAATGTACGGTGATATTAGGAAGTTTCAAAAAGTGAGGTAACACACTGTAATACCAAGGACTTTATTCTTGCATCAGGGTATACATGGCACATGGGTAATCGATGTTTCACATAAGCCTCTGTCCCACCATGGCACCAAGGCTGGTATCATGGCATAGAAGAAATTCGTGTCAAGTGTCTGTAAACAGGAAATAACAGCTTGATTTATGCCACTGCCTACTGCAAATCATTTGCCAGTCAGGCATTGCTTAAGGTATCTCAGAGATGGAAATCACTGGGCCCATGCTGCAAGCCACTCTCATTACTGGTTATGGTGTAACAGATGGGAAGTTACAGACTACCCACCTACAGTTCCAGTGTGGTGCCCAATGATTTCTACCTCTTTTGACCCCTTATGAAGCATCTGGCTGGCAAGTGAATGTAACAGGTGCTTGCAGGAAGAAAGCATATACACAATTGGAATTGACTTCTTCTACACTGGGATAAAAGCCTTGGTGCCATTTGGAACAACTGCCTATTAACTGTCAATGGTGATTACATGGAGATCTCATGTGTGGAATCTGCTACTCATGGGCCATGCAGATATGAAGGTCACGCTTAAGTCCTTATCATCAGGGCTTATGTTACCTTATTTCTTGAAACTCCTTCGTAATTTATTGCAGACCACCTTATATTCAGTAACTTTACTGAATACTGGATCTTTCTGACCTCACACAAATCATCAACTCTTTATGCATTAGACACCACAAACTGTAACACATGTTGAACAGAAACTAAAATTTCTTTGAGTAAATAATATTCCTTTATAGAGGAGTCTTTTCAGCAGTCAGACATTCAACAGTGAAACATACAGCAACATATATATATATATACACACACATCGTCAACAGTAATAACAGTAACAGTTCACATCCTCAACTTTGAATCAGCAACCAGCTCCCCCCAGATTTAAATGCCTGTTCCCATAGAGTAAAGGTCAATATTGATCAGAATTTAAAATTTGAACAAAAGACGAACCCAAGCCTGGGGCTGTCCCACTAAATTTAGGGCATCTGTTCACCGACTAACATATCCCCTGCCTGTTATGCCACAAGTGTACATGAATATACTTACCACCACAAAGTGTATTATCTGAAATTTATAAACATCAATTCAATAAACTAAAACAACAAATGATGAGTCAACATAACCATATTTTATCAGAACCACTTATGTTTTGGATCACTTTATCCTTCATCAGGTGTATACAGACTTGAAATTTATAGGCAAAAACTCATAATATTTCAATCTCAATACTTGTGGGATCCCACATTACAAAGCAAATGTTATAATAAAATTGTAATATGTAAATAAGCCAATGGTAAAATAAATAAGACAAGATTGGGATTAAAATCATTTGTTAAATTTTTTTAAAATTTGTTAAAATTTATGGTTGAATAGGTCAAGAAGTTACATATGGAGTCTGTAAGTTCTGCAGGAGATGAATATGTTTATTTCTTTAACTTTTTCACTATGCCGAGGGAATGTAAACCAAGTTTGTTTTACATTATAAGAATATATCACAACTTCTGTAATTAACTGAATATATTAATAATTATATCCTGTTGGCCAAGTTTTAAAGAAAACACATTCTGCTTATATTATATTTATATTTAATAACTCCTTTATGTTTTATGTATACAAACATATTCTTGAAGTGTTTAGTTTTACTACTGTTACTTATATCTTGTCGTGTTTACATCCTCTCCTCTCACTAGTCAACTCTCAAGTTCTCCACTAGTAAGACTGTAAAGCAGTAAAACAGTCAGCTAGTGCTAAAAATGTTATTATATGGCTGTTTTATTTAACAACCATGAAAATTTAAAGTGACAATGACACATTTCAAACACAATATGTCTGATGATAAGCCCAGAAATGTGAAAAAAATTAATATGCTCGTGTAACTTTTCTTTATTTTTTAAAAGAATAATGCATGTTAATTTTAAGGCATAAAGATATGCCAGGTAATCAAACAACTTGACACAGGATAAATTCTCATTTAAATTCCCTTGGAAACAAATACGTTAAACAAATAAAACATTTTACCTGTAACTCAGATTGTATAGAATCATTATTTTTCATACTGACAATTGCTAGTCACTTCCCATCAGCATACCCATTGACACACACAAGCCCTCTCAGCAACTTGCTCCCATGCTGTTTATTGCAGAGTGTATGAGTCCTCTGCTAGTCACTGTGCTCATTCTGTATGATCCATTCACTGAATATAGTTGCTACAGGAAGTGTCATGTACATGTCAACAACTTACAAACATGTGAAAAGTTTTCAAGCAACAGGTTCCATTCTAGGCAGCAAGATATGCGCTAACTGCATCTGCACAAGGGAATTGTAGTTCACGGACTCTATTACACAGACCATGAGGCAAGACTGAATGTTGTGAACTGGTACCTTCATGGGGCACATCATGGAGAAACAGGTCCCATACTTCTTCTGTTTAGTGATGAAGCTTGGTTTGAACCAAGTGGCTAAGTGAACTCTTAGAATAACAGGTTTCCCATATTAATCCACGAAGTGCCATTACATGATGTTAAGGTTACGTGTGATGTGCTACGAGTGCAACTAGGATTACTGGGCCCATTTTCAGCAAGACATTACAACAGCTCATGCTACAAACTATCCTGTGCATTTTTTAGTGTTTTTGGTAACAGGATAATAAGCAGGGGATTGTGCCCTCTTCAGTTACCAGATCTGAACCCATGTGTTTCTCTCTTCTGAGGCACCTTAAAGAATAAACTGTATGGCAATAATCTTTACGATTTAAAATTGACTGAACACAGCTAGTATATAGCTGTGTTCTGACTGTCAATTTTAAATCCTAATTACACTCCAAACACAGCAGGGATGAACCACCTCAAGATTGGCAATAATCTTGGCCATGAGTATATTCAGAAAGAAAGCATTTTCAGTGTCACCAGCAGGATTTTGATGTCCAATGAATCTGTTTGTTAGACATGTGTCTGCAGACGAAATTAAACTCTTTACAGCACCTTATTTAAATGTGGTGAGTAGAAACCTAATATTAACTGCAATACAATCCACTAAAACATACACATCTTCACTCATGGCAAACTGGAACAGCAGCAATCATTGTGCTGCCTGCTCTTACATAAAATGGTCTCATTGTGGACTGACATGTGTGTCAAAATAAAATAAAGTCCCTGTATGTAAAACCATGAATGTTGATGTCTGTATGATTGACTGATTGATTGAAAAGGACTTTTGGTGCAAATGAACCATCAATAATCAATATGTACATTACTTTAAAATGTGTGACACATGTCACTTACTTGTCCCCACAGTCTCTGCAAGAGAAGAACTGATCAGAACTGTAGTGCTGATTGGGTGCTTCTGGAGGGACATATGGAGGTAAGGCTTGCAACAAAAGCTGGTTTTTAACAGAATTCTGAAGATCAGGTACCAAATCTTTGGTTGGACTTGACACATCTACAGCTTCGACAAGACTCACCACCTCCTGGGAGAGAGAGAATTTCTTTAGAGCACAGCTATGCAAGAATGCTTGTACATAATGGTGCATCTTCTAATTCAGCATTAAGTATGTAGCCTGAAAAATAGCTCTCAAATCCTCTCACTTAACCCTTATCCTGCTAACATGGAGAATAGGGTGAGCTCTTAATAATGCCAGCAGATGGGATTTAACTTGGCATTTAAAGGGTTAATACTAACTGATGTATTTATAGATTTCCAAATGTTCTATGTTTCTAATTCATAAACTTCTGAGCAAGACTCAACTAAGTTGATTATATAATAGCATGAAAATACAGAACAAGTACAGCAGAATCCCGACGGTCTGAGGTGAATGGGATTGAGCTCGCCTTACGTTACTGAAAAGTGGATTATGACAATTAAGAATATATGATTACTTATATAGTATGATATGTGTACTGTATTAATAGTACTATGTATGTAACATTGTATTGAAATATCATTGTGTACAGTTACATTACATTACATATTCATTCCATCAATCCATTTTCTGCGTAAATCGCGTCTGGATATAAAACATGTCAACAAAACATCTATACACACTTCACAACTCAAAACATTCATAGAAGTAGTCCCAAGTACTACTCCATGTCATCAACCACAATAGTAAAATTACATTCATGTTTACACTATCAATGTTTCAATAATCCAGTATAAAATTTAGACATATTAGTTATTTAGCATTTACAACTGAAGTGGTCCGTCTTTGTACACAATAAAATATAAAAGTCACTGTCATGCCATAGGCAGCAGGTTGTACCCTTATCTAGTCTTAATAAAATGTCTTACATCAATATTTCTTAGGCTTGTATAAACTCTTCTACTGAATAAAAAGGGTTGTCAATTAAATATTTTTTTAGTTGTATTAAAAAGTGTTTCCTACTTGATACCAATCGGGCAAGGTCATCGGGAAGATTATTATAAATATGTATACTATTGCAGTAAACACTCTTGTGATATATTGTGAGTCTTACTGCTGGCATATGCAGTTTAAGTTTATGCCTGGTGTTTATATTATGTATTGAAGTATTAAATTTATAAATTTCCAAGTTTGATGAGAGGAATCTCATCAGGGAGAATATGTATTGAGAAGCTAAAGTTAATATCTGTAATTCTCGAAATAGCGGTCTGCATGAAGTCCTTGCGGTAGTTCCTGTCATGATTCTGATTATTCTTTTTCGTTTTTGGAAAATTCTTTTACTTTCTACTGAATTTCCCCAAAATATAATCCCATATTCCATAATTGCATGGAAATAGGCAAAATAAATAATTTTAAAGGTATTTAAATTACAGCAGGCATACATTCTTCTGGCCAGGTAACAAGCGCTACTCAATTTAGATAAGAGTTTTTGAATACGGTTTTTCCAACTTACATGTTTATCAAGTTCCAATCCTAAAAATTTTATATTATTTACTCCCATTACTATCTTATTTTGATGTATAATTTGGAAAACTTCACTCTGGCGATAGTTTGTAGTGAATTTCATTATGTTTGTCTTTTCCATGTTCAAAGCTAGGCTATTTGCTGAAAACCATTCTATCATGTATGCTAGCATACTGTGAAATTTAGATTTTAGCTGGTCGTTAGTATTAGCAGTTAACAGGATGCTTGTGTCATCAGCATATATTACTGGGTTAGCTCCTTGGTTTAAACCACCTGGTAAATCATTTAAATATATTATAAAAAGCAGAGGTCCCAGGATCGAACCCTGGGGGACCCCACTAGTTATGGTTTCCCAATTAGAAGAGTTTTCTTGCTCCAGAATATGTGACGATGTGCTAACTTTTTGTTTTCTATTTTCAAGATACGATTTAAACGAGCAATGTCCTTTCCCTCTGATTCCATAATAATATAACTTGTTTAATAGAATATTGTGTTTAACACAATCAAATGCCTTGGTCAGATCACAAAAGATACCCCCTACTTGATGTCGTTGATTCAGCTCAGTGAGTACATTATTGGTGAGGGTAAAAATTGCATTTTCGATGCTTATGCCTTTCCTAAAACCAAACTGTTCGGCAGCCAAAATGTGGTTTGATTCTAGGTGTTGTTCCAATCTTTTGAACATTATTATTTCTAAAATTTTTTATGTAGTTGTTAAGAGGTATATTGGTCTATAGTTGCTTATTTCTTTTTTATTTCCTTTTTTGTAAATGGGTCGCACTATTGCATATTTGCATCTTTCTGGAAATATTCTAGTAAACAATGAGTTATTGAATATGTGAGTTAGGGGTTTACTTATAGATTTTACACAATGTTTTAGAATTCTATTAGGTATTCCATCATATCCTGTTGAATTTTTAGATTTGAGGGACATTATTGTTATTTTTATTTGAGCTTCAGTGAACGGGATTATTTCCATTTGCGTTATACTATCAAACGTGGTACTCCATAGTAATTTTAAGGCTTTATTTACGTCACTATTTTCTGTACCTAATTTTGCAGCTGTCTGCGTATAGTACTTATTAAGTGCGTTCGCAATGTCCTTGGTATTACTTAGAGTTATATCATCACAATTTATCTTAGTTATTATATTGTTTGCTTGAGGAATCCCAGAGTTGTCTTTTATTATTTTCTATGCAGTTTTAATCTTGTTAGATGAAACTGCTATCTGAAATAATGTTTTTTTTGGCCTCATTTATTACTCTCTTTAATACGCTACTATATTTTTTATAGTAGTCCTTTATCTGAGCATTGTTTTTATCATTCCTGTATAAGAGATAAAGCTCTCTTTCTTTATTGCATGATGTTTTGATACCTTTTGTGATCCAATTATTTTTATTTGGCTTATAATCAGCGTAAGTTACAGGGAAGCTTGCTTCGAAATGTCTTATAAGAGTAGTTTGAAATCTGTTATACATTTCATTTACGCAGGTAGCTTTGTATACTGTATCCCATGTTTCATCATTTAGCAACATCTGAAAATGCTTTATAGTTTGATCATTGATTATTCTAGTTTTCCTTTTAGAGGCATATTGCTGAAGTCCAACCATACCATTTTGTAAACAAATAAGTTGGGCATCGTGATCTGATAGACTATTTATATGTGGCTTGACATAGATTTTATCATATAATAATAATAATAATAATATTTATTAACTGCAGTTGGGTTGTCACCCGGTGGCAGTGGTTACATTCTTTGTTGCATGTTGAAGTTTTGTAATGTACACAAGCCAGTGTTAAGGGACTACCAGCAGTTGTCAGAAACAGTAATGTCCGTGGGTTTTGGGTATTTTCTGAATGTGAAGTATATTTCTGGTTCCAGCAGTCTTAGTTAAATATAATGACGTGTTTACAAAAATAGTATCTATCAATGTTCCATTATTATTAGTTATCCTAGTTGGAAATTCTACCACCTGAGTTAAATTCAATGTATTCATCAAGGTTTTGAGCTTCAATGTATCCTTACTTCTTATAGAGAAGTTTATATTTAAGTCCCCACAAATTAAATAGGTAGTATTAGGCTGCAGAAGATGGTTTAAGGTATTTTCTAATAAGTTATAAAATTGTTTTAAATTTCCTGTTGGTGCTCTATAAATACATAGTACAATCAATTTTATCTTTTTGATATGTAATTTAGTTGCACATATTTCGAATATTTTCTCATGGCAGAATTTTTTTAGGTCAATTGTTTGAGAAATTATATTGTTGCTTATCAGAATACACACTCCTCCCCCCTGGAAATCCTCTCTATAAAAACTTTAAATCCGTTTATATCCATCTAGAGGAAATTTTGTAATTTCTGTCTCTTCTAAATGATGCTCTGTAAGGCAAATAAGGTGTGGTCTGGTAGGATTCATTTGTAAGTCTATATTTAACTCATCAGATTTGTTAGTTATGCTACAGATATTTTGATGAAAGACTATTATGTTATTTGTTCTCTTATTTTTATTATGTGCTGTTAGTTCCATAAAAAATTACCACTTTTTGTTTAGGACAGTTTCTTTGCAGTTTTGTGTTTCAGTTTATTACTTTATCTTTAGCTTGAATATTTGTTGTTGTCACAGATCCTTATTGTTGCACTCACATGACTTCTACCATATATTTCCATGTAATTTATGTAACAGTAATTAATTCCAATAAGATTATTCCTTGCCTTTAGTACTTAGCCATCACAGTTATATGTATGTTGCAATAGTTAGCATCAAAATGTGCCTGTCAATAAATGACAAAAGTATGTGTGGTGATGAATACAAAATAGCATGAAAGGTTGACATAGTACTTGGCTAAACAGCATTCCATATCCATGCATTAGAGACTATTTAAACCCATATTACAGAAACCAACTCATGTACATGTATGAAATTGGTTTCATGAAATTACTAACATGTGTGATCCCTTTTGTCAAAATCATCTTCATCAGGGTAGCATTACAAGAGTACTAAGAATACAGTAAACTGCAAAAGTGTGTTAGTGGAACTACTCAGTGTTTGAGACATTTATTATAACATTGGGTGGTTTCCAGTATTCAATGTGGCAGATTATTGTATTCTTCATACTCCTGTAAAGCTACCCCCATGATAATGGAAATAGCGATGTAAACATGTTGGTAATTAATAACTTATGTTGAAACATATTCAATACCCGTGCATTTAGTTGATTTTATTACGTAAGTCAAATTAGTAGTTGGCTGCTCCACCGACGGATCTGCCGCTACTTTCATAGCTGGAATTGTACAAACGATTGGCGCAGTGCTTGCATTTTCGAGTTATCTGCCTTTTAGTCCCATTGATGGTGCATAGATGGCAGAAGAGTTCTTATGTCCACTGTATATAAGGAGTTTCAAATCTTGTGAAATTAATAGTTGGTTTGCAAAGAGAGTGGGGTTGCATGGTGGTTGTTTGTATGTTTTCCTTTTTCTTCCAAACGTTTTCCTGATACATCAGATATTACATAGTTTGTACGCTTAGGTGTGTGATTTGATGAGTCGTATGTTAAAAATAGCCCGTTTAGTATTTTGCTATATGTATTATAGCGACTTATTATAAACGCAAAATTAGTAATTTCCACTAACGTGTTCCCTAAATCTTGTAGGAACGTTAAAAGGAAATATTTTGAAAAACCGGGTAAAATTATTATTGTGAAGTGGATGGGAAGTATAGTATTCGTGATAGGAACAGGTGGCGAGCACTTGTGAATGCGGTAATGAACCTTCGAGTCCCACAAAATGCAGGGAGTTTTTTGACTACCCGAAAGTCGGTTAGATTCTGAAGAAGGACACTGCTCCATGGAGTAAGTAAAAAATATATAGTATTCCTAATGTTAATACTGATGACCTGCTAGGTGCCTTGCGTACATTTTTCGTCATATGTATTTAGGGATATACACTTGTATTGTGTTTATTTAATGGGACTATGCACAAGGAGTTGTACGAATATGAATGGTTTGTGTTAAGATATTATTTTCATACCAGATTGACTTGTTGGAATTTGTTTCTCATTTGGTATGTCAGATTCCTTTGTTATTATTGTGTTAATTATATGGCAACACTGAAGCTGATTATTTGTTGTTGGTTATATGTTGCTAGCATAATGCTTGACATGTTGGTCTGCCGTTTGTCAGAAAGTATATTATGCTATTCAGTTACCGTGAAAGATTTAAGACATAGATCTGTTTTGTTCTTGTATGATATAAAAGATAAGAACACTTTTTGAAGATCGGCATTTTATTATCATTTTTTATATTGGGAGAATGTTTCTTGAAGGCATATATTTTGTGTACATTTCATTGGCAACTGTAAGGTGATGTTTGTATTGGAACGTGTGTAATCAGAAAATGTCACATTTGTGGTGCTGAACTTAATATTTTAAACGTCTTCAGTTATGATGTATGTAGCTAATATGATGCACATTTGTTGCTTTCAGGTTAGAGGCAGATAAGTGATGTGACTGTACCATCCTGTTTCTTCTGAATTAGGCAGCACCATTACAATAGTCATTATGGAACACATTTCCTCACGATTACGAACGATACTCCAGTCCCTTGCAACAAGAGTGCCCAGGATTATAATCATCCGAGCTGAAGATATATTTCCAGCCCTGAAAACAAGCTTGGTGAGTGACCTGTGGTCATGTTTACAGCAAAGAACAGGGAACATTTTCTGTCTTGGCCCTGATCATGGTTACTGTCACAGAGCTCCATGTGCCGGAAATTTGGGGTCTGTTTTCCCTTGTAATTTGACCTGAAATTGCACATAAGATCTTATAAATAATGAAATGAGTTTTCTAAAGAAATGTCGCTGCTCTTGAAAATATGTCTTGATACAAGACAGAGATGTTGTCTTGAAATATTAGAATTTATTGTACAAATACAAGCATTTTTTTTTTGCAGTGAACGAATTTTTGTCATGTAAATTATGTTTGAGTACCTAGAAATTCATAACTGCAGATATGAAAATGTGGCATATAGAAGGCTACAGTCTGTGAGTTATGAAACATATTCTGAATATCACATCCACTGCCATAATTGAGAAATTTACTGCACTGGTCATGGCACTGTTGTATTTGAATAAGCATTTAGTTTCTCACACTTTTAGCTGGTGTTGGTGTTACTTAAATATCATGAAGTTACTCTTACTGTGAATGACGCTGGCCTTCTGATATTTGCCACTTTCACTGCATATTAGTCTTGAAGTTTGTTAGGCCAAGAAACAACATGAACTGCAGAGTGGTGTTCTGTACAGCAGTATACTTCATTTCAGCTGTTTATATTTATATTTAGAATAAGCCACACCTCATCGGTTGCCGTGGTGTCACTTGGCATTGACTACTCCTGATTATGGAATGAAAACCAACTGATGTCACTATTTCAATTTTATTCATATATTGCCGGATCTCTACATGTTTCGGGCCTACAGGCCCATCTTCAGGAGAGTTCACACAGCTGCTCACATAACCATTGGTTCCTAGTAGTACAATAAATAAGCATAACCTTGTAATACAACATTGGTCAATTCTGTTATAAATACAATACAATAAAATAATAGTATCCTCGTTTTGTTTACGACTATGCTATGTGATTCAACTGTTCCCTTGTGTTTGGCGTTGTCATTTTCTATCCTAAGTGTAGTTTTGTTAAAAGACTGTATTTAAAAGATTTATTAAAATATTATAAAAAGTGTTAGTGTGGTAATATACAGTGGGGCATGTGTCGATGTGTTTCCCTCTGATATTTAAACGTGTGGTG
>Ga0268261_10002758_pt1 | contig 12662 bp, 8 predicted proteins | sample TergutNc150P1_FD_190353 | JGI IMG/M metagenome (GOLD analysis project Ga0268261, IMG submission 190353) | Nasutitermes corniger P1 segment gut microbial community from laboratory colony in Florida, USA - Nc150 P1 (SPAdes) (version 2) | ecosystem: Host-associated > Arthropoda: Insects > Digestive... | reverse complement strand
TTTTTATATATATATATATATATATATATATATATATATATATATATATATATATATATTTAGGCAAAAAGGAAGTTTGCTGGATTTTTAAGACTTGCTGCATAATCTGTTTTTTTATTTTCCAAAAAATGCCATTTATTTCATTATTTTATCTTTTTCTGTTCATATAATATTCACTGTTTCATAAACCATGTGCTCAAATTTAAGTACGCACCCCAGGTGGTTAGAGGTTAACAACAGAAAAAGTGCTACCCTATTCTTTTAATGTGCACAATTTGCATACATTGTACAAATCCCTTTTCAAAGTACTCAGAGCTGAGTTTTAAGAATTTAAAATAGATTAGCCATGTTGCAGGGAAAAGTTATCAACTCCAGGGTTCAGCTTCTGCACAGCAGAGACAATAACTTTCATTTATACCCTCCACCAAGTTCCTATACCATATCCCTATTCCTGCTTTACATGTTTGTGGGTCTTGCATGGGATCTTGGTGAATGAACAATGCTTGTCTTTTGATATATGAATGCTTGAGGATTCAAGTCTTTTGGGATGTAATGCTGTGTTAACTGGTAATAAGATACTGACTTTTGGGAGGAGCATGCTGCCTCCTTCTTTAGAATACAGTGATCCAAGAACTGAGGTTTCCTGGACTGCTATACCCTGGAGGCGAAATACTATGCTGCCCAGAATGTCCGTAATTCAGTACCAGTTGGTGGGGCATAACATCTCATAAGACCAGAATCTTTATCAATACCACTGTGAGAATCTGAAATCTTGCATGTGTGTGCTTGCCATATGCCTTCCATAGCTGTAGAAGTGTTTGCTGGGCAGTAACTGTGTTGGATTAATTGTTGTTCTCTCTTTATGAATACTTGTGTGGGTATCAGATGTATATATTACAACTGCGTGGGAGGGTCTGCACAAACAGAGTGATGTGGGGCATCAAACTAACTTTCTTAAGAACATGATACAAGGGTATATTATTAATACATGTCAGAGTTCTTTCAGTGCTTTTAATGTACAAAGTTATAATGTTCTTCATGTGTTCTTTACCTGAGTGCCAGAATTATATATGCTGTAATATACTTGCTGTGTTAATTTATAATTTAAGTTACTTTATTTGCCATGATACTCCTGAGATGCGTGAAAGAGTCAGATTGAAATAATATACTGTTTATTTCAAAGCGTTGTTTAACATTTGGATCAGTGTATCTCTGCACCAAACATCAAAGTAAAACTGAGAGTTTATATGTAGTTAGGGAAGTTTATTCCCAAGACACTGCCTTTAACTCATTTTGTGGTTTTGTGATCAGTAAAAATTACCATATTTAAATATTTATAAATCATACAAAAATGAACTTAATATGAAATTTAGCTGCTGTTTATACTTTTGTAATGCATAATAAACTACCTGTTAATGGAGGTAACTGTGCCAGAATGCAAGACAGAAATATTTGGATTGTTAATACAGAAGTAAATGTGGCTACCTCTCCCACTGTTGTGTGAAAGTTTTTTTTCACAGAATGCAAGGAGAAGGTGTTTCAGTTTCATGCGTGTGAAGTCCTTGATTGTAAATACCTTGCTTGCTGTCAGCAATACTTAGTTGTTTGATTACAGAAGGAACAGGCTGTGTACAAGTTACGTTTTTCAATTCTGGTAAAATTCACAGTGTAAGTAGCACAAAGAGCTAGTTTGTTTGTTTTTTTTTTTTTTTTAATTTTTCATGGGTATATTGTTCCTGTTTGTGAATGTAATGTGTGGAAACTCTTACGGACTTTACAAAATGTGTACTGGGATTTTTTTGCAAGTGGTTGGCAATGTTGGACTTGGTGTCCAGAAGGCATTATAGACAAAGTATGAGAAACCATTTTGTGTTGAGATGTCTTATCTTATACACCAGCTGTTCTTGTCATTTTTCTACTATGACATGTCCACATACGTGGCACAATTTCATGGGAATGCCAAATTTTAAATGACAAATAAGCATAAATGAAGACAAAAATTACATATGCTTTTTTCAGTCATTAGAGGAGGGGGTAACTTATATGCAATGCCCCTTTGGGAACCGTGCACTGCTTCAACAGCACATTACTCCATACGAGCTGAATACATCTTCTTATTGCTCCAGATGCAAATTTCAAGATATGTCATTCAGCAGCCAAGAGTGCCGTGATGCTTTTAGTAGTCATCTATGGATTCATGTTGTGGATGGCCAAATTTCTCTTCACCCACCTAACAATAGCTCACGATGTATCATTGCATCATAACATATTGTAAGAAGTGCTGTTACAGACTAACTAAATGGAGAAAATGTATGTGAGACCTGAGAAGCTAATTGTTCCTCAGGTAGTTGAATTCCCCAGGTATTATACAACCAAAATGTTTATTACAAAATTTAGAAGTTCAGAACCTTCCCTTTTAACCCTTATCCTGCTAACGTGGAGAATATGGTGAGCTGTTAATAATGGCAGCAGATGGCAAATGGGATTAAATTCAGCGTTTGAAGGGTTAAAATGCTAGAGATGACACACACACAAATGATACAAGGTAGTATGCAGTAAAGGATGACTTTTAAAGAGCTCCTTTTCTGTACTGTCATCTTGACTAGAACTGAGCTTCTGCATGAGACTATGAAACAAGAACTGTACTTTCTACATTGCCTTCTGTCATTAGTGAATTTCTGCAGCAACCCTATGATGGTTCTGTGCAGTTTTGTTGTTTGTTTTACACATATTTCATAAAGTTTGAAAAAACTGAACATGTTTTTATTTAAAGAATCCTTTTCCAAAGTTTACAACAACAAAAATTTGTGTAAGTTCCTTGTTATTTATCACAGCCAACACCAAACTCTGATTAAACAATTCAGTTCATTCCTTATTCTTAGTGTGCTCATTCATGAGCTCTTAGGCCACTTTCTGAAATAACATAGTAAAAATATAGCATCGGTAATGTTAAAGAGACAACATATGGATATTGTGAAAGAAAAATTACAGTGTGTGAATGTAGATATTACTTAGTGAAATAATTTTTGTTTTCTGGTTAGAACAGTGTCTATTTTTTCAGGCTGTTTTCCTACAGGTAAATAAAGTGATCAGAAACTGATGGCGATGCCTGTCCTCCATCTAATTTGGGTGTAAGGAATGCATGTTACTTCACCTTTAACCCATCAGATTTCTTAATGGCAGTGGTTAAGGAAGGATGCTACTTTAACTTTTGTATTCATTTAAATTTTATGGCAAGTAGCAGAAACTACAAGTTGCCTATTTTCAGAGTACTGGAAAACAGTCTAAAGATAGCAAATCATGAACACAGCACAAAGCACGGCTGTATAAAACATTTTCTTGTTTTGTTTTCTGAATCCATTTTAAGAGTACTTCTGGTCCAAGAAGTGTGATCCTGGCTTTTGAGTCTTTCTTGCATTCAGGAGTGATTACATTGTTATGAGCCTAATTAATTTATTATTTGCACACACAACCAAAGGATGAGATACACTTGATTATTTGAGAAGTTTGTTACAAATGTATGAAAGTGCAAACAGTGTGTTTCATTTTGTAATGATGATAATTTCTGCACCACAAACTGAATTTCTACGTGACAAACTCGAACATAAGTTTTTATTGAGTTAACATTAAGGGAAAATAATGATCATTTGTTCTCATCCTGTAAGAGTATGTGATGTTGGCTTTGTTTTTCAGTGCTTATGATTATGCTGTACTTCTTCATCATTTTATCATTGTGTATTATATTTTGCCTTTGCAGCTAGCCTACATTGTGTTCTTTGAATGTTATTAATGTATTCTGTTCTAATTTCAGCTGGCAACTAACTTCTGTGATTACCATGCTTTCATTTTCTGAACACGTTTTTTTCTTGTTTGATTTAATATTGCTGTACATTTCAAATTGTATGTCTTACAACGGTGTTTCTCAACAGACAGAATGGAAGACGTTTTCCTGTTCATAAATCACTTTGCCATGTGACAACCAAAAAGAAAAACTTTTCCTGTCATAAATTGATGTCATTAACTGCAGTAAGGTTATGTTCATACATTCATATCGACTGGAGGTTGCAGAGTCATCTTGTGTGTAGCGGTGAACAGAAAATCTTATGGCTGTACCAGGAATAAAAATGCTTATATACGCCATATTCATGAAGTATGTCTGTTCCATTATTCAGTAATCCATTTCATTTTTTCAAAGAAATCCTTCCAATTGTGGAGTACCAGTACATTTAATTTTATTGTGAAATTTTTTTACATGGATGAAGTTGCACATTATAAAATTACTTTTGAGAAACACTAGGTTGAATTACATGCGTAAAATGTAAATACATTAATAAATTGATGTAACATGTTGTGTACAGAAACCTAATACTCTGAGTTGTAATAAGCTTGAATGGTTCATGATTTCTGGCCTGGTAGCCAGTGTTTTCTTTGTGTATGCCATTGCTGTCTATAAGAAGTGGGGTGAAAGGTCTCCAACACATTCAAAACTCGCTTTCCCGTAGGGGTGTTTACATCTTGGAATTCATAATTAGTCTGCAGGTAATTGGTGACACATTCAGCATTTGCATTTCATTTCATTTCATTTCATTTTATTGTACATCCATATTGTTACATATGCAACAATGGACTTGTCTAACTATATTATGAAATTACAATACATGTACAAAGTCTCAAAACTGTAACAAACATAAAGTAGTTATCCACATAAAACAATAATATCAATACACAGTACAGTCCAATACAATAGTGAAATACATTTATATTGCTGTGATAAAGTTGATTAAAATGACTAATGAAATTATGTCAATTTTAATTTCATTTTCAATCCAACCAGCCATACATTTGACTATGTATACGTATCAAACCTGTCAACTTAAAACATAGAGATTTTCCAGATTATAGCAGTGTGAAAACTCAGATCAACCTTGGATATAGACAACTACCAACAGTGCCTGTACACTAGGTTAGCCTGCAAGCATATAAAACTAATTATTCAGCAAAGTTGATTTAACTTTTTTGGAGTAGGGAATTTCTAAAATTACTACAGTTAAAAACAGTAGATTGCATATGTAGGCCTACTAAGTTCTAACATCTAAACCAATTTGAGTATTTGAATATATATATATATATATATATATATATATATATATATATATATATATATATATATATATTATGCTTCAGGGGAAATACCTCCGTGATTCAATCCAAATAATATAGGCATTTCTGTTAGCTGTTGAATATGCCTGAACCAACAGCATGGATGTCTGAACAGTAGCCATTTTAAGGCATTTTAAAATTGTTGATTTTATAATGAAGTCTTCATGGGCAGCCATGTGTGTCCTTAAGGTTTATCCAGAATGTTGTGGTCTGTCCCTGTTACCGCCATTCTAAGTGACACAGGGCCCAGTCATGTTACAATTAAATGTCATTTCACATCTCAGTTTAAGCAACATTCATCTAGAGCAACAGAAAAAAACTTACAGATGACTTCACCGAATGTTGCATCCATGCTGAGCAGCTTTGTGTTGGATTAATTCGTGGTTTTGTGTGTGTGTGATTCTCTAGAGTATTGTTGGACATTTTCTGCTGTCTGTTGGACAGAGATTACTTTAATCTAGTGAACCTAACAGAATAGATTTTGTCACATCACTTTTACCTGATAATGGACGCAGATCCCACATTCAGAAATGGCGCATGTCAAGTGTACTTCAGCAGACAATGGCCAGTGTAATATATAATGTGTGTGTGTGTGTGTGTGTTTATGTACATACTATGTATGTATGTATGTATGTATGTATGTATGTAGGTAGGTATGCATGCAATATGTATATAGGTATGTATGTTTGTATGTACATACGTACGTATTTATGTATGTATTATGTTTCTATGTATGTACGTATGTGTATAGGTATTTCTGTATGTGCATATGTATATAGGTATGTATGTGTATATATGTATGTTTATGTATGTATGTACGCATGCATGTATGAATGAAAGAGGGAACGATTGAGTGGATGCAGGCCTACATTTATGCAGATGTACCCTTCTGCATGTGTGTGCTTGTTTGTGTTATGTATATGCCAGTTTATATTACCAATCACATATTTAGTACCCATAATGTTAGTCCTGACAGTGGTGACAAACTGTCTTTGAAGTACTGATTTTGAGGCACGTCATTCTGGCTGATCACCCAAGAAGACTGAATGTTGTAACCAGACATTCCTTTTACAAAATACCAATACCACACCAGATCATGCATTGTTATGGAATATGGCAATGTGAATGTTATTTCTCATTTCATGGAATGTTTACTGAGGGTACATATTAAACCCCTCATTGCTGTCTTGTAACATATGTAATTTGTAAATGTGATAGGCATGTTAAATAGTTAGGCCTATATATATAATGCATATGTCACATTAGGTGAAGGAAAGTGAAACCATATATATGTGATAGTTAAATTTAAAAACCATATGGCATACATGACACGATGCCCGTTCAAAAAGTATAAAAATGAACGTTGGGAAAATGCTTACTCATTCTGAACTGAAGGCTGATGTAAGTTTTGATTGTGTCTTGTGTTACTAATGTTTGAAACATGTCTAGGAACTGTACAGTGCATATTTTATGAAGTTTCTCACTAAATCACTACCTTTGTATGGCTGCTATTTCTGTTTTATGAGATACATCTTAACATAGTTGTCCAATAAGTTTGATCTGTGTTACTTCAAACAAGGTCTGCCTTCTTAAATTGACATATGGTACACAATATGAAGCAGGACATCCCTTTTCATAAACTCCAACTTCACACTTTTCAAGTGGAATGAATTAGGCAGATTTACTTTCATCAAACCAGATACAACTCTCCTGCAAATGCATTCATTTTGTGTTAATATCAGATTTCCTAATCATAACTAATATCTTTGGATGAATCTATCTGTCACTGCCATGCTCACTGACTCGCTCAGCGTTTGTCGTGCGGTTACTAAGGCATTGCAAATTAATCATGCGCTACTGTAAGTATCCAACACTTTCCAATTATGATACTGAAAACAACCCACTATTGGTGACAAAATGGTACTTGCATTATTTTGCCCTCACATGTTTCATTTCTCTTTTAGGAGAATAGGAAGTTACGACCTGGTGAAGTCGTGGATGAGAGAAAGGTGAGACTGAGAAATGTGCTTCATCTGCCTTAATACTCCTGATGCTGCTAAGGGCCATATGTGCCACTGTTCACTTCCATTGTTATAATATTTCATTCCTTTATTAATTTATACAAACGTTTTATTTTCAGTTGCTTCAATTGTCTTTCCTTTTAAGTTCTTTTGGTTTACATATATAATTATTATGAGTTGGTTGTACCTTCTTTTAAAGGATCATTTTACAGATAACTGGGAATTACAAAGATAATTTATTTGTCTAAATGTAACCATTTTCTTACATTTTTATGCAATTCTTATTAACTGGGAAGCTTTAATTTTATTTTGTTTTATTTCAACAGGATTTCATTCTGTGGACTGTTGTTTGTATCTTGAATGCGTATCCCTGTTCAGTTTTGTCTTGATGGTCCCAGCATTCCCACATCAAGTAAACATGAGTTCTACAGACTTACTCCCAACCATCTGGTTTTATTCTTTGTTTCATTTCATTTGCTTTCATTTCAATTATTTGTCTACAGGTTGGAAAATTGCGGCCTGGTGAGGTATTAGAATCAAAGGTGAGATTTGTGTACAGGTAGCACAAAGCTGACCTCATTCTTTGGCATATCTTTTGGTTTGATTTCTTTCCTGGAAATTGATAGACTTTTAGCTTTACGTATTTCGCTGTTGTGTGACATTCTGGTTTGTGCGTTTTAGTTTTCCCGAATATCAGAATATACAGTTTCGTTTTTGTTCCTTTAGCACTTATGTAGGAACAGTTGTTCTCATTACCAGATACAGATAATGATAACTTTTTTTGTAATGGGTTGTGAATGGAAACACACTTCACTTGCTGTGTTTTCATTTGCATATTGAGTTTGTGAGTTCAGTTTTATGCAGTTAATTCAGTGTAAGAAATAATGAATCTGTGTATATTTCATGGAAGATCATTTATATATTAGTCCAAATTCAGAATCTAAGAATGCCAAAGAATTACAGCGTTTATATTTTTGTTTCAGTTTGATCTGCATTGTTTTCATTGCTTGCTTCTTTTTTATTCTTTAAATTATTTTGCTTTATATCTTGAGTTTTGCTGTTTATTTTGATCAGTTATTTCATTATTAATAAGTTGTGTATTATTATTATTATTATTATTGCTATTATTATTATTATTATTATTATTATTTGCTGGTGTTTTCTGTTCTAATATAACAGAGAAAGGGACCTCGTCCTGGTCAACTACAAGACGGAAAGGAAAAGCAGGTTAGATTCAGTGGATGCAACATGTTTCTCTATATGATAGATTAGAAAACAATGCTTAAAAGTTAAACATGTTGGCTTTTGTTCTGCTAAATTAATTACATAAATGTCCTGAATAATCTAACTCAAGTGTTTAATACATTATGTCTGACATAAACAAGTAAAAATTCACAAATTTTAATATAATTGTGTTGCGATAATATTGCTATGCCATAGACAACCTAATTAACCATAACTGTAGGGTACATAATTGGCATTGTGTTATGACATACAGAATCCTTCAAAGTGATTCCCATAATTTTATGAGTTTAATATTTTGTGTGCAGTTAATTGTGTTAATTTCAAACATCTGATATGGTTTCTCTTCAGGATTTTCATATAATGCTAGTATTTGGTATTCTAGCTAGAAAATTTAATAATCTACTTTATGGTATAGGAGAGTAAGCCTGTTCCAGCTTCACATACCTTGTCTTTTTTGAGGTTATGTTTTTGATGTAGCAAATGTTGATTGCCAGTTAAATCATTCAGGACAGAAATTATTTCCCATACCAAACATTAAATGTTTAAACTAAATGATAGTATGTCTGTGAGAACCAGGCTAACATACTACAGTGACCAGGCCATGCGCTGGTGAATCTGGGGTTTGATTCCTAGTAAGAGTAAAGGTAAAGTTCACCCTAGAACAGGCCACAAAGGCCTAGAGGGGTGTAGATGTATAGCTCTACTCTCCCTTCAGCCTCGGCCCTGGATGGGATGGGTGGTCAACGCCGTGCCCCGGCCACTTCACCCCCGGGAAAGACCCGGTACCCATTGAGTAGGAGGCTGGTTGGGCCCCAGGGCCAGTCTGGATGGGTGCGGAAAATCTCGCACCCATCGGGATTCGATCCCCAGACCGTTCAGCCCATAGCGAGTCGCTATATTGACTGAGCTGTCCCGTCCCATCTTGATTCCTGGTAGGAGCAAGATACCTGTATATTGTTTGAAACGTCCAAACTGGCTGTGAGTAGCCTCCACTTCAGTGTGTATTGGGACCACTTTCCCAGTGGGTAAAGTGGCCAAGACATGAAGGTGACCACTCACTTCCATCTGTTGCAGAGGTTAAGAATGAGTGGAGCTATACCTCTGCTCCATCTACATGCCTTCATGACATGCACTGGGACAGCTTTACATTTCAATAGTATGTCTGTGTGTGACATTTCAGATATTTGCTGATTTCATAAGTGGCTTGCTATAGGCAGAAGGTACAATCAGTGTATGTCATGCTGGAAGTGAATTTGGTGAATGAATAAGAAATCCAACACCATATCAGAATGTTATGGAGACAACATTCTTACATGCAGTTAATGAGATTGAATATCTGAATTCTCATGTTAACTATATGTTTAGTAATAATAATTCCATCCTAATTAATACATGTTAAAACTTTGAGTGTAGGAATTAAAAACATGAATCTTCATGTAAATCTATTTCTAATTTAAATGTAATGTGTACAGTAAAATAGAGCATATGAACAAGTTTCCTGATGACTACTATTTGCTGTCCTTAGAACAAGAACAATAGCCTTATTGTCTGACTTTTGAGTTCCTGAATGTGTAGTTTTGTGTAGATGGCAAACACCATCCATCCGGCTGATGTCACTGTCAGAGCTGCCAATTGTGCAGCTGTATTTTAATAAAGAGGGCTGCATTCTTAGCACGTTTTACATATTTTAGAATAGATGCTTCACAGTTGACACGGAAATAATAGGCCTTTCTGCCTGCTAGAAGTGACACTTTTTAAACATTTAGTTTGCCCCCTTCTGTTCTATTACTTAAAATTTTATTACCTTATTTTGGTTTTTATTTTATTGTGTCATTCTCTTTTGTTTAATTTATGTTTATGTTCTTTGTATTTTTTTTAATCTGGAATTATTATTTTGTAATAAAAATCTTACAGGCTTGTTACTAATGTTACCCAGTATCCTATATATACTCCATTTGTCCTCTAGTGTTGGTTGTACTTGTATATGATTGTATATATTTAAAGATGTTCTGAAATCAGGTAAGTTTAAATTAAGTGTTTGGTATTCGTAATACAGCAGTTGTTTAATTTATCATCTTGGGACGCTGAGATGAATCTTATTCTGTAGCATTCAGTATTTGCTACTACAGCGGTTCCCAAACTTTGCTGCTGCTTGCACCCCTGTGGTACTCAAAATATTTTTCTGAACACATATGAAATTTATTAAAATAGACTAATTCTCTAAACCAGATATATAGCATACCAGTAAAGTGAAAGAAAATTAAAATGTATTTGAATTTCACTTTACAAGTAAAAAATAATTGGCATGTCTTTTACTCCACGTTAAGAAGCACAGTATTACTGTGTTATGATAGCCGTGCTATAGTCATCTCCACTGTTACCTTTAATGTCTTAAAATAATTGCTGAAACAGAGCATTACAAGTTTTGAAAATGTACTTCGTAATTTACTCTTTGGAATAATTCATACAAATTGTAGGTGAAACGGTTATAAGATCAGTATTTGTTAAAAATGTTTAATACTCCTGTCCAAAATGACAGAACTGTCTTGGATGTATTGAAGTGCTGTGTTATGTACACGTGGTTTTGTGCACAGTGTTTAACATAGGAGTGATGCTGCAAGTAATACATCTTGCATAACGACTTAAAATTATTTACATATTCCAGATGCCCCATATTTACTGAGACTTTGAAATTGTGATTGTAGCGCAGAAGACCAAGTGCTGATGTACGACGGCCAAGTGTTGCAGATTTGGAGAATTTGATTGAAAAGGCAAGTACGCCTCTCAGAGCTGTTGGAGAGCCTGGGCCACCATCAATTGTCGATATTCAAGAGAGCTACTCAGCAGTTGAAGGTATGTAACTGTCTATTAACCCTTACCTCACTAACATGGAGAATATGGTGAGATCTTAATAATGCCTGCAGATGGCAGATGGGATTTAACTCGGTGTTTAAAGGGTTAATCTGAGAAACACATATTTTGAGGTTTAGATTCTTCTAACTCCTGCCTTTTTACCCAGAACAAGTGAAGTAGCTGAGGCAAGAGTGCAAATTGAAGATATATGTACTGTTTATGTATGTGTAAACCTGCAGTGTCCTTGTATGTGGATTTTATCTGTTTAAATGGGCACAGGATCTCTAATAAATTCTTTGAAATTGTATCACTTTTTCAGTATTTGTAAATGACTCTTAACAGATCAAAATATTATTTTTGAAAAAGTTAATAGGAGTTTAAATTCTGTGAGTGTTTGCCGCATTTTAGTTCAGAGTAGCTGGTACAGCCATCTGTTAAAAAGTGATGATTGAAGTACTATGTACAGTGTGCAGTTCTACCTGTTAATCTGTGCAGATCTGAAGCTTGGTCTCTCGCATTAGGAAGAACATAGAGTGACAGTGTTGGAGAATATTGTTCTTGGGAAATCTGTAATGAGGAATTTTACAATTTGCACCATTCTTGTATTAGAATTATCAGTTGAAGGAGGATGAGGTGCATGGGGTATGTAAGTATGCATGGCAGGTGAAAAGTATGTGCAAAGTTTTTGTTGGGAAGTGTTAAAGGAAGAGGTCACTTTTAACACTTAGACGCCGAATTAAATCCCATCTGCTATTTGCTGACATTATTAGGAGCTCACCATTTTCTCCACGTTAGCAGGATAAGGGTTAAGAGCCAGACATTGATGAGAAAATTATAATGAAATGTGTCATAAGTATTTTGGAAGGGTGTAGGTTGGATTAGTGTGGCTCAGTATAGGAATGGATGGTGGGTTTTTGTGGATGTGATAATGGAGTTTCAAGTTTTGTCAAGGGCATGGAATTTATTGAACACTTGAGCAACCACTCCCAATATTTTTTAGCATGGAACATTGAATATTGTATCTCAGATTATGTGTGCTAATGATATCCTTTATTATAGAGCACACTTATGTTTTTGTGATCCATCCTGTTGTGGGTGTTTGGATGCTAAATGTTGTGCTGTATTTCATGGACCATTAGACACACCAAGATTTTAGAAGCCAAATCTAGGAAAAAATTCCGTTCATATATACACAAGTATGACGTTTCTGCTGGTCATATACATAGAAAGTGTGGTTGTATCATGTTTTGTGTGTGTGTGTGTGTGTGTGTGTGTATGTGGTGTGTTATGAACACAGAAATTGTGTTGGGTTGCGTGTGTGAGGTCTGTTATAAACGCAGAAACTTTGTTGTTTTGTGTTTGTGTGTGTGTGTGTGTGTGTGT
>Ga0268261_10002757_pt1 | contig 12663 bp, 9 predicted proteins | sample TergutNc150P1_FD_190353 | JGI IMG/M metagenome (GOLD analysis project Ga0268261, IMG submission 190353) | Nasutitermes corniger P1 segment gut microbial community from laboratory colony in Florida, USA - Nc150 P1 (SPAdes) (version 2) | ecosystem: Host-associated > Arthropoda: Insects > Digestive... | reverse complement strand
TATATATAACATTAGTCGCCTAAGGGTTAATAATTTAACCCTTATCCTGCTAACGTAGAGAAAATGGTGAGCTCCTAATAATGCCAGCAAATAGCAGATGGGATTTAATTCGGCGTCTAAGGGTTAATTTTGACATACGTTATAGTTGATGGCTGACCAAAAATCACATTGTCAGTACCATTCCATCCTTCTACCCAAGCGTAAGCATACCTGTAGCTTCTACAGTTGCTCTCAAGGTTGACTGAAGTCAGTGCCAAGAACATTCCAACTACACGACATCTTTGTAGATCCCTGTGGGATATATACACACCTGCATAAGGTGTGCCGTGTCAACCCACATGAAAACTGTACTTTTTAGTCAGTGTGTTCCAAAAAATTCTTGCTCCCAGTGGTTAAATGTCACAATATTATTACTACTCAAAACAGTGAAAACTAAATAATAGAATACTGTCTTCTAGTATGTGACATATTGTAGTCTGATTGAAGTTTACTGGTACATCTGAAACTTTGGTGGATTTATGCCAGAATGCAAGTCAGTACATCTCAGAAGTCAGTATTTTTTACAGTCATTACTGTTGAGACATAAGATGTCATAAAACTAAGTACAAATGAAGAAAGCTGTGTATGATTTGTACCTACCATTATTTCCACTGCTGCCAGCATAGCTTTTGAGATAAGCCAAAATTGTCTTTAATCTTTTACTACCTCATAGGATGGCATATGTGGTCAATTGCAGATGGAGTGAATGCCACATTGTTTGCCTTGTTTTCAGGGAAGTAGTATACAGACGATGTTCCTCACAACTGATGATGAAGTCTTTCACCAAGCTGAAGAATTAGCTCGTGAAGCAAAGTCTAGCAAGCAATACACAGATGTAAATGGCTTTAATCTGAAGTGTCTTCAATGCCAAGAACTGATGCAAGGACAAATTCAGGCACAACAGCATGCAAAGATTACAGGACATAAGAATTTTGGGGAAATTGCACAGTAAAGATATTGTTTCGGATGGGTACATTATTATCTAAAACATTGTGTTGATTGATTCATACTTTTTTAAACAAACACATATAAACAGGTGTACTCAAATCAGAAGTTTACCAAAGAGATTTCTGTCACATGTCATTCATTAAGGCATATATGTATTCTCACATTAGTTGTTTTTAAACCATAACATTTTGCTACACTGCTGTGTATAATATTTCAGAGTTTTATGAGCGTTTCTCAGCCTGTAGTATATATACCACAAGTGTAACTACCAATTTGAAAATTTGTAACATCATTAGCAATAATAACTGCCCCATCACAGGCTTAGAACATTGGCTGGTGGACCTTGCTCTGTTATTTACATTTCCTGCTAGGTATGACCCTTGGTTTTGTGTTATTACATGAAATTTTGCTTTCTTGATCTACTTGTTTCAATTTCTTTATTTTAAAATTAAAACTCATTACACTTTTTAAATCAAAATTAGTGAAAATGCCTAAATGGAACCCCTGTTAACATCCACATGCCAGTCTCTTCCTTGAACTTGCCTTTCCTTTCACTTTCTTATGTAAGTAATTTAACCTTTAACCTTTTGTGCAAATCTATGTGGTAACTTTGTACAGAATTCTCTGTGATAGTGTGATTACACCTTCGTGACGCTAGACACGATAAACTAACTAATGAATGCAGGGAGGCTGATGTTCATGCTTAACGTTGTTTATTAACAGTGTATAGCCATGAGGGAGATGTATTTTATGTGATGGCTGACTCACCCACATTGTGCTTTGCACTTTTATGTGGTTTCATATGTTGTATGTTACAGGAATTATCTGCCTGTTGGTGGAAGTGGCAAACCTATACAGTCATGTGTCGCTTAATGACAGGGATACATTCTGAGAAATGCGTCATTAGGCTATTTCATCGTCGTGTGAACATCATAGATTGTATTTACACAAACCTAGATAGTATAGCCTACTCTGCATTTAGCCTATATGGTATAGCCTATTGCTCTTAGGCTACAAACCTGTACAGCATGTTACTGTACTGAATACTGTAGGCACTTATGTCATAGTGGTAAGTATTATAGTATTATTAACTAAAATGTCGTTCAGTCAAAACACAACAGTATATTAAATAATGTGAAGTTTGCTACATGTTTTGGTTACAAGCAACCATTATCAGGCAGACATTTCAGTACATGGACATGCCATGTTCAGTTCTTACAGTATGGGATCCCATATTGTTTACATTTGTAGAATTTCAGACATTTAGATAATAAACTGCTCAGTGTTTTAATATCTTGACTGAACGACGTTTTAGTTAGTACTGCAACACAACAGGATGGCTCCTCTAAAAAAAATATTATAATGTTATATTATAATATTATAATCTTATGGGACCACCATCATATATGCAGTCCGTCGTTGACTGAAATGTCATTATGCGGCGCATGACTGTACTTAGACTTGTGTGTTGAGGGACCATCCCCATCTTCCCCCCTTCCTGACATGAAGATGTCTGACAAGCTCCATGTCGTGTCATAGCTCAGGCAGTTAGTTGATGCCTGTTGCCTTTGAGGCCCAGGTTCAATCCCATGCCAGTCCACATGGAATGTATAGTGGGTGTGAAGTACCACTGTGACAGTTTTTTTCTCAGAGTACTTTGGTTTTCCTCCGTTATTATTCCACCAGTGCTCCATACTTGTGTTTAATTAATTTACCACTAATTATATATAATCTTAGCAGTTAACAGCATGCTTTTTTTCTGGGCCATTATGGACTGCGCATGTGAACAAGATAACAAGTGTGAAGTGTGCAGTACTGAGTGTTACTGGCTTCAAGTACTAGTACAGTTCTCTAGCAGATGCAAAGATGGAGATGCATATGGGAATTTTTAAAACAAATGTGAGTAAAAAGTTATATATTTGCTGTTTCATTATTAGAAATAAAATTTTAATTTTAAATTTTTGTGTATAGAAGGTAAAAATTGTACCCATCCATGCCATGAAGCATAATTTTTTAAAAACCATAAATTAATACTCCATTTTTTAGAACTTATACAATTGGGTTTAAGTCCAACTTGTAAAGAGTAAGATGCATGAGTATCAGGTCAATATTGGTGTGTATGCTTGTTTACTTATGTCCTGCATTGGGAATCCTGCAGTTATCATCATAAGTAGATCGTCATGGCTTGCATTTGGATCCACAGATACAGTGAACAACATCTGGTACTGACAGGGACAGTTGTGGGAGTTTCTTTGCCTGGAAGTAATACCAGCACAATACGCATGCATTATAACTCATGGAGTTGGTCAATCAAGGAACTGTCTTTCCAGTGGTTTTTTTAAGTCCATTAGAAAGGACTTTCTGATGTGTTGGAGAAAGTGGTGTTTATCATAAACAATATTTTGATGTACTGAAATAACCTGTTTCATGTAATTTTGTTGAATGCTTATATTATTATTGGTCTGTGTTTCCTTTTTAAAACTTCCAAGGCATTTAAAAATATAAATTATATGCTTGCTAGGAATATATTTTTTGTACTTAATTTTGAAAGTTAAGCATGGATGTCAGGCATGTCGAATGAAAAACATGGTTATGTTAAGCTTCAATATATGTGTAGCTACAGACAAATAAATGAAGAAAGAAATACAGCTTCTTGAGTTCCAGAATAAGAAAATAAGCTAACACTTGGGAGTGCGTACAGGAGTGAAACACAGCAGTTTATGTACTGGACTATTCAATTTATTTTGATTTCCCAGAGCACTATTTTCCACAAGACTGTGTCTGAGGCAAGGAGCTTCGAGTATGTGGTTGTAAGACCCTCTTCTGTTACATATTTTTCACTGTTAAGTCCCCTGATCACTTACTGGAAATGTGTGTATGATGCACATGTGTGGTATGTGATCTTAAAGGCTGAGAACCACTGAAATAAGAGTTTGCAAACAAGAGCATAAACAGTACATAATTGCTTTTAAATATTTTAATGTTAGATTTGCTAATGTTTTGGAATCTGAACCAGAAGCAGGCAACCCTGTAGTCATTATAAATGCACCAAATTCATGACAAGTCATAAAGCTTATTGTATTCTGGAGAGTTCTGCAACACTTGAGGTTCTCACAACAGTGATTGTGAAGAGTACCATTTCCTAGGACGTAATGCCGTCTTCTTTGGTTGTAATTGACCAACGTTTCGGAAGAACATACTGCTTCCATTTTCAGTGTAGAGGGGCTCAGCAAGTTCTGTTTGTAATAAATATTATTTTTGTAGAATGTACGTATCGATTGGAATGGACATTTTATGGGAGTGAGTAGCTATTCTTATTGACATTTTCTGTTTACAGTCACTTCCCTCACTGGGTATTACTTAACCTCAGTAGCAGTTAATGCATAATTGTTAAGTAACCTACTATACAAAATTTGGAGACATTAGAATATTCTTTCTCTTCATTAAGCAGATTGGTGGGATTATTTGTTTGTTTTAATTTAGTTTTATGTATGTAGCTCTGTAGCTGATCATGTATGTCTTCACATCTGATGAATGGGAAAGTGATATACAGTCAGTTCTGATATAATGTGATAGTTGCTTTCTTGTGAGACGTCATGTTGTACAAAATTGTGTAGTAAAAATAATAGGAGATACAGAAGAACTAGGCATGATATATCTTCATACTGGTCTCTGAAATCACACAATAGCTAACATGCATTTTTGAAATCTCACGTTATACAAACGGCGCTCACCTATTCGTCAATCATTTTACAGCCAGCTCATGTTAATGAAAAGCCCATAACAGCAGAACTGATTATGTCATCAGTAGCAAAACTTACGAACAAGGCGGGACACAAGGCTCCCTAAAATATTATACACCCTTCCCCCAGAAATTAATAAACTGAATACAAAAATGAAATTCCCATAAGAGACAACATGGAATACAAAATTATTTGTTCTGTTATCAAAGTTCCCATACATAGCTTGTATCATTTATAAAAAATGAAATCGGTAAAACTGAAGAAAATTTTGTACAGTACAAATACAGGTGAGCATAGCAGACGTTGCAGTTGCCATTATCTGGTAAAAAGGTAAATCTGTGAGGTTGAAATTTCCCTATTTTTACTGCAAGAAGGGTAGCAGTTCTTGCTTTCATTTATGTGTTTGTTCCCCCCCCCCCAGGGTCCAGCATTTCTGCTCCCCATGCTATAAGTGCAGTTAGTAACATAGTTTGTTGTTTGCAGAGGAAATTTACATGCTTTGTGCCACATTATTGTTACTGTTGCTGCTGTTGTTAAGATATTTTTTTTGAAACCTTGGGGTTTTTAAGATGAAAAGTTGGATGGTGAACTCAGTGTACCCGTTTATGAAGTTAACATTTTGAGGCAATTTCTGTTATTTGTCACAGTGTGATAGATGGAACTGTCCTGTTAATGTTAAATTTGATAAATTAATGTAAGACTGGTTGAGAATACATTAATAAGGTTAGGGTTTGTGTATTTTACTTCAGGGCACTCCCAACTGTATAACTTTTCTTGTCTGTTTTTAATATGCTGCAGTTGTAACTTCACACAGTCCCTGCTCAATAGCAAGATGTGTGACACTTCAGTGAGTGGGTATGCAAGTAGCACCCTTTGCTGTTTGTAATTGAATGGAATTTGCCAGAATATGCAGCAAAGTTGGTGATTAATTGGACAATACTTAGATGTAACCATATTATCTTATATTTTAGAGTGAAACCTCTCAAGTTACATATTTGTATATATCATGGTTAGTCATCCCTGAAACAGGCTAAGAAGACTAAAAGAGAAACCTAATTTGTCTGTCATGGTTACTTGGTTTCTCCACTTGGCCATCATTTAGTATCCCAAACAGAATCCAGCATTCTGGAAACTGAATCTGTTTCCATCATCATATGAGAAGTTGGGGAGGCGCATACCTAATTAAATCACTGGATCAGACCTTGAAGTGTTCTTTTTGAACACTAGATGATGAACAGAGCCTTTGCATAATATACCAACTCAGAATCCTCATGTAATAATTTGGTTTGTATTAATGAATTCTTATGAATTTGTTAGTATACTTTTCAATGAATTTGATCAAGTTACATATTTTGTTTAATCACTTCTGAGATTGGCTAAAAGAATAACATCATTTGCCTGCTTTTCATTACCAGACTCAGTAAATTTGTCTGCTTATTCATATTATGTATGTGTTAACAGTGACTCGTTCTAAGTTACATGTCTCGATTAATCATCATTCAGAGGGGCTAATAAATGGACATCACTTGTATCTCTTGTTCAGTAATGGACTGATGTTCTTGCTGTTCCCAGAATACCATGTCACCAGGGTGTATCCCAACACCATAATTGTGTACCCATTCCTCCCATTTGCTGTGTGATTCCCAACACGTAATTCTCCACTATGCTTGAAATATCGTATACACCCCCACCTCAATTATCAAATTTAATGATAGAAACTAAATTACTGTTTTATTTCTATTTATAGTGGGAACACAGTTTTCAATGCCCTTCATATGCTGAGTGTGTCCTGCAATGCATTCATCATATTAAGTTGGTACTCTGTTGTGTAATTCCAGTGTGGAAGTTAATTTGAGGATAGACACAAACTTTTCCGATTAATAGTTGTGTGTACTATTGATGTCAAACATAACTATCACATTCTGCAGTGTTCTTGTGAATTGTGTAGGGATTTCATTTTGAAACCATAGCTGTGTGAACTGAGAAACGGGACTTGTGGGTGTTTCTGCAAGAAGAGAATAAGATATTGTTGAGCTGTACCTTAGTACAGTTGAAGCTGGAACATATACAAAATTACCCATTTTGATACTCCCTTAAACTGCTTGTTTCTCCATACATATAATTTACATGTTGTCAGCTCATCAATTCAGTAACAGCCAGTGTGACCATTTTTATGAAGACCCTGCTGTATTGTGCATCCTGATAAAGAAAGCCATTGGGGTCCGGTAACTACTGTGTAGGTTGGGTAAGGAAGGGGACCCCAGCTGAATACTGTGTTGAAAATAGCTGTTATCATTTTCAAGGGACAAAAGTCAAGAAGCTACAGATGTCTGTTTTGAGGAGTTTCAAACTTATTTACTAAAATTATATAATATATATATATATATATATATTTTTTTTTGTAGAAAATTGGTTAGCATTTCTGAAATATTGAGCTATAGCATTAATTTACCATGTTAGCATTAAAGTTTTGGCCCTGTGAGAAATCTGCAAGAGATGGAGTTCTTCAGCTCTTGCGTTGCTTGTCTAATCTTGTGGGATTCTTTTTTTTAATAGCAGTCTGCATTGGAAGAGAGAATTACATAGTGTAGCTTCGTAATTTGTATGCTTAATAAAAGTGTATACTGGCATGGAAAAGGTAGAACCTCTAATTGTTTAAGTAGACTTTTACCAGAGGTTCTGGTTTGTTCACTGGTCATAATTCTGACGATTTTATTTTGTGAAACAAAAATGTTTCCAATGTTGGAATAGTTACCCCTCCAAAATTATTCCATATTTTGTAATAGAATGAGAATAAATTGATTTGAGAGTGTTAATGTTACTGATATTGGCTATAGACTTAATGGCATAACATCCTCCACTTAACGTAAGAATAATTTGGTCAGTATGGTTTTTCCAAGTTATGTAGTTATCAATTTGTACACGGAGAAATTTTGTATTCACAGTCTGTTCTATATACGTTTCTTTTTAAACAGGGTGTAATGTATGCGTGATTGCAGACTTTCATCACGAAATGGCTGAGAACTGTGCTCTTCTGAATTATTATGTAGTGAGTAGTGGTAATTTCTGACCGACGTTTCGGGACAATCTATTGGTCTCAACTTTGGGACTCAGCAATTCAAAAAGAAAGCCTGTACCAACCGACCGAGGAGCTACCTGAGGGCAGAGACTTGTGCAAGTTGATGTTCTTCCAGTCTGTTAAGCCATTCCTGCATTAACCGCATCACAATTTTAGTAACAGACACCTTAAACTGAGATTGCGCTCATGCTAACGATTTCCCATCGCTGTGGAAGACCTAGATGTGGGCAAACATAGGACCATTGCTCAGGAAGCAGTAGGCCTTATGAAGGGGCATAACTTTGCCTGGAAGGCTTTCTGGGATTCAAACCCAGATCAATCATGTCTACAGTAAAAGTAAAAAGATTCGTCGTGAAAGTCACTCATGTGAAACGGCCATGCTTGGGAAGAGTGCAGGTCGTGCCCCGTCTTTGCGTGTTATACCCTGGCATTTGCCATACAACTGAGTATAGAAACACAAAAAACCTCAGTCAGCATAGTTGAAAAGTGCCAGCACATTTTGGCAGTTAACGAAGTCAGGTTCTTCGATCTGAGTCTCCCTACTTTGGGAGACCTGGGTCAACACTCGGTCAGCATTGATATCTGCCAAGCTGCTTAACTAAGAGGTTCCCCACATCAGCTAACTTTGAGTCGAATCTTTGAGTTAGAGATCTGATTTTGTTGGCAAAGAATTGAACTCCCATATCCTCGTGAATATGCCTCTTACCATTGTACCCAGGTGCATTGGTGGCACTGCGAATACACTTGAATTGAAGCACCTGTATTTTCCTGACATGGGTGCTAGTGGTGGCCCTCCAGATGGGGCACGTTTAGTCCATCATAGAATGGATAAGCTGCTTACACAGCAGAACTCCGTTTCTGATGGAGAGACCACTCCTGTTTAAGAGAGGTACACGCACCCCCAGTCTCTGTGTCTCATTCTTTCTCGCCTGCTCGATATGAATCGACCAGGTCAGCCATTTACCAAGGGTCACGCCGAGATAACGGGCAGTATCGACCCAGTGGATTAGCTCCCCAAAGACTGAATTGGTCGGGATATGCCTACCAGCCTTAGCGAAGAGCATCACAGTGCTCTTCAAGATGTTGATGGCGAACCTCCATTCTCTCAGCCACCGCTCGAGGTCGCTGAGGTATGTCTCCTGGTATTTGACGAGCAGCACTGGCTGGCGAGAACCGGTTGTGATAGACGTGTCGTCCATGTAGAGAGCCAAATTGACGTGACAAGAAGACAAAGGCATGTGGACATACAGACTGGATAAGACGGAGGAAATTATTCTACCCTGAGCCACGCCAGCCTGCATGCAACAACAAGTGGATGTGGCTGTTTGGAAGGACGCTTTGAACTTTCCGTGCAGATAGGAAGAGATGGTTTTGACAAGGTACAAGAATAAATTAAAGATTATAAGCTTGTAGAATAGACCACTGACCCATACATTATCGAAGGCCTTGGCCACATCCAGGAAAAAAGCGCTTGTTAGCTTTTTCAATTCAAAGTTCCTGGTCACTCTTTCAATGAGGTAGGCTAGCTGTAGTACAGTTCTGTGTTGCGGTCTAAACCCAAACTGCTCATTGCACAAGGAGCTCTCTCCCACGTACTTCACTTAGGATCCTGGTCAGTAGGATTTTTTCACACAGCTTGAAAATCGTGCCTAGTAGACTTTGGGTTGATAAGACAAGGGCAGTGCTGGATCCTTTACGGGGTTTCATGATGGAAATCATGGGCATGTTTCTATGCTGGTATAAAGTACTGCATTCAGAGAATCATGTTAAATAGCATGACCAGGAGGGATACGACACGCAGAAGAATATGCTTTAAGGCCCTACTCAGTATACCGTTTGGACCTGGTGCCTTGCCTACCTTGAGACCCCGGATGGCGTCTTGAACCTCTGGTGTGTCGGTTAACTTAGGTTTACTTGCGGGAGCAAACAAGTATGCTGGCATCACCTCGTCAGCCACCTCAATGACTACCGGTACCGACGGTTTTGTTTACCAGCTGAAACAGCCTCTAGACTCTCTACAAGGAGTTTGGCTTTCTGGGAATCCGAGAGAGCAGTTTCCTCCTTATGACCATGGGAGGCGAGGGAATGGGAACTCTCATCGTCTGTCTAGTTATCTTCCACAGTGACTAGTCCCCCGGAACAAGATTTTCCAGCACGGAGCTCCAGTGGTCGTTCCTCCTTTTGTGCTGGTGGTCACTTACCTCTGTGGCTGATTGACCTCGGCTTTCAGAGCTGGGTCCCTAGCAATTTGCTACTGACTCCTTCAGGCATATTTCATCCTGAATACCAACCATTATTGGGGTCCGCGAGTCATCACCATATGGCGGCACTTGAGAGTGGATTCTGCCAACGCCTTCAAAGTAGCGCTCAACAGCTGCTCGACACACACGTCGATGGCCACCTCCTTCAGTAGAAAGGAACTGGAGGCAGTGAAGGTTAGTGTTGTGTACATGCATTATAATCTGTGGTATTATCAGGTCCTCTTATTTGTGATCTATCACATTACAACCTGAATGAAAATTGTTAGCTAGCCCAGTATTGCTGAGACAAATCTTAAAGCTGTGTTAATACTTGTGACTGAATTGCTAGCAGTTAGAAGCATTACCTTAGCAAGTGCCTGTATCCTTGTCTGGCTAACATACACAACTTATGTTTAACCCACTGTCGAGGGGCATGGACTACGCATATGAGAGAATGGAAATTTTTGTTTTGGAGAAGTGAACAGCATCTCACCCTGCTGTGAATGGACTGTCGGTTCATCTCCATTCATCCCATAGCCAAGTCAATGATTGATACCAAATATGAACAAGAACATTTAAAAATCTTTTACTTTCTTTGCAGGTGGGAACTTGTGGGGCAGTATGTTACTGAAACTGTGTACTTGTATCTCACATGTTTGTTGCTTGATTTTTGCACACATTAGCATATAGTGGCTCTTCTTTTCCTTCATTAGGATGCCAAACAGAAATTGAAGGGGCAGTATGACGTGGTGATGAAGACCATGGAAAGTACACATCGGAGAGAAAACAAGTGTCTAACACATCACAACCTGGACCTGAAGGATGTTGAGTGGGCCCTGAAGGTGAGTTCTGTGTACCTTCATCTGACCGTGCTGTATTATTGCGTGCTGTTATTTTTGGTCTATCACAGCACCATCTGAATGAAAATAGTCAGCCTGTCCAGTACTCTTTAGATATGGCTATGAAAAGTAGTATGTCAAAAACTGTCCCTACACTTGAATGAATAGGAGGCTGGGAAGGCCTCTGGGTTTTTCCAAATGGGCGCAGAAAACCTCACCATCACTGGGGTTTCCACACCGATGTGTTCAACCTGTAGGATGTCACTATACTGACTTTGCTATCGTGACTGAAATGGCACTTGTATGAGGGAAGAAATTCATACACAAGTTTAGTAGGTAAAGTTTGCTGTTGTGGAGAGGTAACAATATCTTACTCAGCCATGAATAAATCCTCAGTTCACCTCCTAATCCATAGCCAAGTCAATAATTTATGCCAAGTGTGAACTGAAATGTCAAGGGGTGCACAGTGGTACTTTTGAGGCACTGCACTACAAGCCAAAAGATCATAGGTTCAATTCCCAATGGTGTCAGAATTTTTTATTGACATAATCCTTCTGGCCGCACTATGGCCCTGGGGTCGACTCAGCCTCTAACAGAAATAAGTGCCAGAAATATTTTCTGGGGGGTAAAAGTGGCCAGTGCGTAGGGCTGACAAACTTACCACCTTCATGTGCCATTTGTCTTGAAATCTGGGAGCTTCAACCCCTTGAAACCCTCTGGGACTGTCCAGACATTTAATGGGATTGCCTTACCTTGCCTATAAGAGGCATTACCACTGTTCCTTGTAACAGGTCAAATGAATCCTGCCATTGCCATTACACTGCATTTTTTTACGTGTATTTTAATATTATCAGTATTTCTTTTTATGCCTAGATGTGCAAAAAGTCCTATTTAATTTGATTATTGCAGTCATATTTATTTGGGATGGTGTGAATTTCTTGAGTGGCAGTAGTTTTAATTTATCAGTAATGTTAAATTTTCTCTCATTGAAATTCTCTGAGTGGAGATGATTTTCCCTTAATTCAGATTAAGGTAAAATGTAAACAGGCTAGTCCTTGTGTGTAGCATATTACCAGCATATGAAGAGAATTGCAGGAGTGGAAGCATAGCTACACTCATTCATAATGTCGGCACAAGATGTATGCTTGTATTCTACTTCCATCTCTGGGAAATTTCCTGTAGCACCTGCTGGGTAAAAGGCTGTGTTTGCCCAAATTGTGGTCCTGTTGGTGTAGAGAAATTATGTATATCTGTTTCACTGTATCATGAATCACTTGGTACCAGTTGCACATTGTTCTCAGATTCTTTAATTATGGAATTAAATGCCATGTAAACGTATTTTCCAACCAACCCTCATGTCTTGAAGAAGGATGTAGTAAAACTATAAGTAATGCATTTCAATACAAAATCCTGTAAATCATGTTACTTTCAATTCCCAGGTAAAGGTGGTCGAGAGAAGATAGTGCCAAACCCTCATTTTCATAAATCATTGCAGCTTGTAGATAGAGGCGAAATAATTTTCAGGGTAGTCATCGGCACTATTTCCTCGTTATCACCATGGATAATGAAACTGGTAGAAGTGTCATTTATTATTTTACAGATTATTTTGCATCGTTGCAAGCACTGTTGGTAAATGCATTAATTAACCAGTCACATTAACCCTTAGGCGACTAATGTCATATATATATGGAGCACCCATTCTTGATGTTTCTAGATCACACACAACGACGCAGCACAGTCGGTAGGACTCCTCTGGACGAGTGATCAGCTCGTCG
>Ga0268261_10002756_pt1 | contig 12664 bp, 6 predicted proteins | sample TergutNc150P1_FD_190353 | JGI IMG/M metagenome (GOLD analysis project Ga0268261, IMG submission 190353) | Nasutitermes corniger P1 segment gut microbial community from laboratory colony in Florida, USA - Nc150 P1 (SPAdes) (version 2) | ecosystem: Host-associated > Arthropoda: Insects > Digestive... | reverse complement strand
AGAGATCTGCCAGACTTAGTGGATGCAAAGTACACAAAGAACCAGGCATGGAAGTCTGATGCAGTGAGTGATACCTTCCTTGAAATAATTTTTAATTAGAGTTTTTGAGGTTCACACACAGAAGACCTTATTGTTGTTCATACTTTATTTTTGTGTACGCTGTCTTTTTTTTTTTTTTTTTGAAAATATTTAATTGGAAAAAAATGAAGTGCGTTTTAAACTGTCATACGTGAACTCCAAAAGTGTTTCTATGTTCCCCCACAGGACATGGTTTCAAGGAGCATGCATTACCTGAGAACATTATTAACTTTCAACTTCATGAATCAGTGGTATGCAGAAAAAAGTATAAGCCTTAGATCAGCTACCCAGAAAATCATGCAAATGAGATTAAGAGAATTTATTTCAGGATACTTTGTATGCAGCCCCAGCTGATGAAGTGGCACTGGAAGACCATTGTCAGTATCGTTATCTCTTCAATTTCCGTGGTGTTGCTGCTAGTTTCCGTCTGAAGCATCTTTTTCTTTGTCGCTCTCTGGTGTTCCATGTTGGTGATGAATGGCTTGAGTTTTTCTACCCTGCCTTACACCCATGGGTTCATTACATTCCAGTCAAAAGTGGTGCTACTAAAGAAGATATTAGGTAAGCTGTATTACTCTGTTTATTGTGACCAACATAAATGCAAATTTAAACGTTTAGCAATTGAAAAAAACATATATGACAGGTTTGAAACCTGGTTATGCCAGAAACATACGTGTTTGTTTTGTCCTGTGAGGGTAGAGACATGAATCACGAACTAGGAAACAAATTTTAGGAAATACACTGAAACTCCAATTTAAAGGTGTCCTGGGAGAGAAGTGAATTTGAACTCAAATCTGTGTGCAATCTTAAATGGAGGAAATCCAAAACTGATAATGACTTTGGGTTATTGAATGTGAACATTAAATGATGAAGAACCTTATTTCAAGGAGCTGACATGAATGTTTTATGGTATTTGCCCCTTCACACAGAATTTGGACACCTAAGTGCTCTGATGTGGTGAGAGAAGCCATAACTGTAGAACTGTGCGTGCATGAGGTAAAAGGGATAGAGGATTTAGGCAGAGATTTTACTGTGCAGATCTTTGAAAGGACAGTCTTATTTATATTGTCAGCTGTCAGAATCATGGGCAACTAGTTACAGCGTCCAAGTTGTTTAAACCCCAGTGAAAGTGTCCCATTGTAGTACAATGAACCCAATGGAATAAGGGCTGACATTGTTTCCATTTAAGTAAATAAACGGTCAAGTACTGTCAAATACACCTATATATTATCATGCAAGCAACATGTTTCAGTCCTTTTTGGGCACCTCATCTAGTTGTCACAAGTGTCAGCTTACGACTGTCATAAGCTGACATGTTCACAACAGCACAAGGTTTAACAACATGGAAACTACATGTGAATGTATTTAATACCATAACAGGAAATAATATGACAATTACAAGATTTGAAAAATATAATAAAAACATTTGTAAAGTTATATGTACAAAATAGAAGCTTCATCGTCAGTTACAGAGAGGAACTAAAATCATCAAAGTACTATATACACCTCTCACACTTTTCAATTTGTAATTAACTATTTTTAACTTTTAACAAAATTTTAGATTAATGCGATCAACGGGCCTCAGTATTGTTTTTATGTCAACCACCTAATGCACTAATATATATATATATATATATATATATTTATTTATCACAATATTTTCTGTTTATATAGTGCTCACTCCTACATATTTCGACACCTCTGTATCATCCTCACGGAGTTCCAAAGCCTGTACTTCGCTAAGTTACATAAATTATTAAAATTGCAATTCCATAAAATTATTAGATCACAGTATCATTTGGTTGTCGCTGTATGATAAGTTATAGTCTGTGCGATGGTATAATATCTTGTGGCTGCATATACTGTCTGTATTTTGTGATGCGTCATTCCCTTGTTACTGTTGCTTGTGTGCTGATCTGGCATGTGCTTACTTTTCTTGTATGTTATGTATTATATGTATTTTCTTTGGTAATTTATTTGTTTTTTTTTTAGTTGCTAGATATCTGAATGTGTTCCATATCTTTGTGTCCAAGTTTTTAATAGCATTTTCTCTATATATTATTAGAATGTTAATAAATTGTTTTGGGTCTTTTCTATTGCATAGTCAAATCCTGTGTTTAAGGTATTTATTTTTTCCTGCCTGTGTGTGTGTGTGTGTGTGCTTTTACCTTCATTTTAAGTTTTTATGTACAGAGGGCCTGATGATGGTCCAAGAGGACTGAAACATGAAGCTTACCTGACAATGTGCAGTTGTGTTGGATGACATGTGACTGTGTTTTTTTTATCTTAGTAGTGCAACAGGATGACCTCCACCAAGTTGATTCCATTTCTTCAGATGGCACGTGTAAATGTCATTTAGTTCAAGTATGCTTTGTGAAGTATATTCTGTAATGGTTAAAATGTGTTTATTCTGTATTTTTTCATGTAACTTTGAAGTCTTAACATAGGCAAAGAAACTAGATACATATCCTACATGATAATTTTATTGCATGATTATCAATTTATTGCAGAATGTTGCTGGAGTTTGTATCCCATAATGATGATAAAGCACAAGAAATTGCTCAAAGAGGTTATGACCTGATACTGAATCACCTGAAAATGAAAGATGTTTTATGTTATTGGAAGAAACTGTTGACAAGATATGCAAAACTACTGCAATTTAAACCAGAAAAAGACAAGAGTTTAATTGAGAGAACTTTGTGAATGTTTTGTGAAGAGAGTTTTGTGTTTGTCAGAGCAACATGTAACGGATTGTAACACATTTGCTGCCAGTTTTAAACCCAGACCCTACTCTAAGTGCCATACTTTTAATTGCAGACATTAGGTTTTGCATTACCTGAATGAAAGAAGTTATATTAGGAAATTAATGACAGGAATATGAAGATATTTGTGAGATCTGAGAACTATGTTTGTGATGATTCTTCTCTGCTGGGTCATCGTGCCATGGCAGCTGGTAAGTAGTTACTGACATTCTGAAGGAACATAAAGCCCTACCCGTAACAAAACTCTTTCATTATCAACAGTAGAATTTGAGGCTGTAATATTATGTATGGCAGCCTTCAGGTTGCAGAGAACCATAACCATACTAATTTTGTTTCTCTCTTGGTCTTTCTGGGACAGTGCGATGTCTTGTTGGGTTATTTATTACCTTTTTTTTGTCAGATATATGTGACATGTGGTTTTTAATTATCCTGGCCTGTCAAACTTCTACTCATCTGTAGGAGCCCATTTTAGTGATGTGAGAGTTGTTTCATATAGGGTGGGAAATGTCTTGTTCAGAATTTGCTAGTGTTCAACAGACGTTTTCTGTGATCTGTTGGAGAAGATGGAAAAAACTGCAGAATGCACACTGCAGGAGATAAAAAGCATTTTCTTCAGCTCTGATCACAGTTTTTATTTTGCATATTTGCACACTTGTGAAAAGTGCCAGTTAGCCTTTTCATGTCTGCCTGGCCATCCTTCCACCTGCATGTATCAGCTGTGTTTCCACTGGAGGGATTTTTATGAAATTTGATTTTGGGAACCTTTATGAAAATCTGTTGAGAAAGTAAAAATTTGGTTAGAATTGGACAAAAATATTAGGCGCTTTAGATGAAGACCTCAGTATGCTTTATTGTTGCCAGTGACATAAAACTATTGTTAAAGCATTGTTGAGTGACAGGTAGTGCAGCTATGCAAAAAGAATGCATTATTGCATTCTTACGGCAATGTTTCAAATTTTGGTTACACTGTGGATGTAGCATATTTTGTATATAAATATTCATTTTGTACCTTACAGAGAACACCATGTACTTACATTAGAAAGAATGACCAGTGAATGTTCTTTCTGATAAAACACACACTGCTGTCTCTGAGGTTAGTATTAAAACTTTATAGACATTGACAGTCTAAGAGCTAGTATGTTTATATAGTTGAGAGTGACGTACAATTTGCACATTATGAATCTCATCAAGCGAAAAGGTGTTATGCTGTTATGACAGCTGAGGAAGTGTAAGCAGTATACCATATTCTGTACCTGAACAACAATACTAATGGGGGTGCATTGTTGCATTTTCATGGCAATAATGGTTATGTGAATGTGCCACATTGTTATGTTAAATGTACACTGCCTGTCTTGTTGATACTTACTGCTGGTTTTGCTGATAAACAAGATGGCAAGTACATTTTGTGAAATGTGAGGTTCTGACAGCATTGTGCTGAGGATCCATGATTAATGGGATGTTCTGGAAACTGGTAAAGGAATTCTGGTATTATTATAAACTGTTTCTTATTCTGTTTTTATTGCATTTATTTCTCACATAGTGAAAAATGCCCTGTTGTGCCTAGACTATGAAAAACAAAATGTCTTTTATCCATCGAACACAGTACAAATAAGTGGTTGTGTTGGATGGAAAAAAGAAGTTTTGTATTTACATAGAAGCATGTCACTCATGTGTAGTGTACTAAGTTTATACAGGGGGCAAGCCATGGGCTTGCACTCACTGTTGCCCTTAGGCTGTGCTGCTAACGTCTTGGACCAAGTTCTGAAGACCCTGACTTGCACAAGTAATTCCACATTCTCTGATGTTTTGTCCTAAGAGTGCTTTTGTATGTTGGACCCTGTTGCATTCTCCTGACATGTGATTGCATAAATGTTATAGAGTTTCACATTGTGCCTGGTTTTGACCAATCGGCTGCAGTCTCTTGTACATAAAAACTAGTTTTATTGAAGATCATTTGTATAAGTTAAAGTAAAGCAGTCCCAATGCATAACATGAAGGCGTGTCAGGATATGTTGTCTTAAAGATACTGAGGTCGTTATGTAAAGTGCCCGATACTTTTGTCTAATTTCAACAAAACATGAATTGTCATGACAGATTTAAATAAAAGCCCTCAGCATAAAGTTTCAAGAAAATCTGTTCAGTAGGACCTGAGTTGTTGCGGATGGCAAACAGACAGACATGACGAAGCTAACAGTCACTTTTTGCAACTTCGCGAATACAAGTAACAGTGATAGGGATAGGAAAACTGAAAACGGAAGAATACAAGGTGTACCAGGCATTTGAGCTGGGAAATCTGTGTTTTGAATCCTGACATCCAGATCAGCTGTGGATCCCACACAGCCTCCTGTTCAGTGGGTAATGGGGTTCTTTCTTGGGGGTAATGGGTTGGAGCATGAAGTCAACCACTCACCTCCATCTAGTGCCAAGGTTAAGAGTGAGTGGAGCTATACCTCTGCTCCCCCTACATGATTTCATGCTGTGGACATGGAAAAATTTACATTTACCTGCATTGAAGTAATCCTTCAGGTAACTTGAATGTATTAGTGGTGCAGTAATTCACAGTTACATTCATATTATAAGGAGGCTTGTGATAAGATTGTGTTTGTAGTGTCATAGATTCTCCCATAAATCAACTTGAGTTAATTTTGAGAGTGAATGTGTTGAGAAGGAAGTGCGCCACTTATGTTCTGTCATGTTATTTTAACATTGTGGAGCATATTTCAGTGTGTAGCATAATATTATGTTAGCTAAAATATATTTACTGTAGCCACAGAAGTCCATCACACTTAGTTTCAATTAGTGTATTTTCTGAAAATGGTTAATGCTACAAAATCCATACATAACCCCTATATATGTCATATTATGATACACACATTTTATTTCAAATGTTAAAAAGTGTGGGTGTTTGTATGATATGCCTTTAAGTTAATTGTCAGAAATAAATGGCCGATATTTCCTAGAACAAAGCTTTTGTCTGGAATTTTAAGGCTTGAAAGATGCTCTTTGTGCCACATGCAAGTCTAGAAAACATAAAAATGAAGGGAATTGAATTAAACATAAATAAGAGGAGCAATTTTTACAACTTTGAGACATTATTCATTCATGTGTTCTGATGGAAGTATTAGAAATTTATGTAAGTATGAAAGGCATGAGCTAAGTCTACAGAACAGAGTCATATGTGAAGCTAACAGTCAGTCAGATTGTCAAGTGACTCTCTGTCTTGTACCATTTGCACAACATTCTAACCCCTATCCTGAACCAGATGTATCTAGAACTTCAAGTGCATGAAACTACAAGTCCTTTTATAGTGAAGCCATTAAAAGTTAAATTAATCAGAGCCTTTTTGTAAGTAACTTGAGGTTTGAGGGTGGAATAATAATCTTTTGTCTAGATTACAAGCTGGTAAATACAAAATATACAGGCGTTATCAATTTGTTCACACAGAACAGAAGGACAGTCTTAGTCCGAGTTTATTTTGAAAGTAAACCTGCTCCAGAAGCCTCTTGGTTGATCAATGACGTAAGGAATGAGTAAAAAACAAACCTTTCAGAGAGTGCTTTGTCTACATTATTGGGATAATTGTGGGTGATGACCCTATATTGCTGATATATTTGTGTGTGCATGTGTGCACATGCCTATGTACATGATATATGGGGCATGAATATCCACTGCAGGCTGCACAGCCTGTAGATCTGCTGCTGCTATTAGTGCCACTACTCCTCTTCCCCCTCCTCCTCCTATTGCTGCTGCTGCTGCTACTACTACTACTACTACCACCACCACCACCACCATCACCACTAATACTAATACTAATACTACAATCCTTGCAGAGGGGTGTGTTCATTTTAGTTATTCTCTGAAGTTGGTAAAAGCTGCACTACCCGACATATAAAATACGTAGTACACTGCACACTGTATAAGCTGACATGAGGTACGTCATTCGCTGCAGCCAGACGAGATGCCTTTGGATCATATACTGTCTCAGATGTTTGTACTCACAACTCAGAAAATATAAACATCTGCACACTTGTACCTAACAGGCTCATTACTGTATGGTGTTGTTATTAGAGCAATATGGACTTTTGGTTAACTAGAATTAAAACATTTTAAGACTTTTATTTTCAATGACGGAAGTGAGGGTGACTGGGACCCAAAGTACCTCTTTGACTTGCAATCCTTTGTTGTTATTAAACTCCCTTAGGATGGCACCTTGGCACCAAAACATGTAAGAGTTGCTACCTAATATGAAGTGTGTTGTATATTTTATTGTAATTTAATTAGTGCATTTCATTGGTTAAAATATAGAATGTAATATACTCCTTAACATTTTGCAGGTCCTGATGGAATGGCCTGAGTTTTGAGTAGGTATGTAGTATGTTTGTCATCATGGTACTTTCACATGACATCTTTGGCATTGAAATACCCTCTGCTATGACACTAAAATTTTTAACCATCCCTATTTCTTCTGATTGCAGACAAAACTGGATGTGTGCATCTTATTTTGTTCATAATGTTTTAGGTCCTGAATGACACATTCCTGTGCATGTTGTCATATTGTGATCAGTTCAGTGTACTGTTCATATTCATTGATTTTACATGGGATTTTAAGTTCTCACACATGACATTAATGGTGTTGGCATTCTTCTGGCTATGCCATGTGGTTTGGCAGATTGGTGTTGGAGTTTTGGGGCTACTGCTCCTTCTTCATGGTACTCTGGGTGTGAGGACAGTGAGTATTTATGAGGTGCTGTTGAATGTCTACAGGCCTGCACAGCATTGTGTTCTGAAGGGGCATAATTTGGTGTTTTCCACTTGTAATTAGGAAACACTGTTGGGTCATTCCACATCTGCAGGTGTTTCTGAAGTACATGGCACAAATGTAAGAGGATATTCTGTGCAAAAGACAATTTTATATAAACATGAGTCCTTGGCCACTCTGTTTTGGAATTATGGCCAGCTTGAAGAGTGCAGTGGCAATACCCACTTTTTAAGGATTCCTGCTTTAATACTCCCTTTGATGCTTAAACATGAATTTGATGATAATGTGACGTGAGAGTGCTGTTATTGAGTTTGACAGTTGTGTAGTAAACATTTGTGGCAGTGGGTGAGGTAGCACATCATGTTTGGCTGTGTATAACGTGACAAAATTGTACCATGCATCAGTAGCAGGACACATTTTTCGGTAGCTGAATGCTGTACAGATAAGAATTTTCTGGCTTTTATCAGCACCTTATGGAAAGAGGGACATTTGTTCTCATGGCAGCAGAACAAGGAATACAAAGGGCAGTCTGGATACTAGAAATGGATGGCACTGTTGAAATCTTGGGACCAGAATGCAGAGGATCACACCTGCAGAACAAGATGCCCATTTGTCTATTCAGCTGGTCTTCTGTGAGCAGCTTCTCTAACCATGCAACCTGCAGTAAGTGCAAGGCTACACCCATAATATTATTCTGGAAGAGCAGGAACTTGTCAGCTGTTCCTTCAACATTTGTTGTTTAGACATTTTCTCATTTCTTTCATGCTGTTGACAGATGAGGTAGGGTACTCATGATGTCATCATAAACTTCCAGAATCACCATCTTTGAGCAGGTGTCAGTCCACATGGAATTGCTCCATCACTAAGCTGCCAATGATTTTCAGTAAATATGTGGATGGGCATAATAGCAGGCACATACATACCTCATCAAGTTTTCACTTAAGTGCATGCAACAGTGCTTGAGATGCCCAGGTCCCAGTGTGTGGAACCATGGGCACAGTTCTTGGAACATATTGGAATCAATTTACAAACAAGCATTATTCTATGAACAGACACATTTTATTTGTTTTTATGTACTTCCACAATGAAATGGGCCATGCTTGCAGACACTTTTTGTTCTATACAAAATACATGTCAGAAAAGTGGTACTGTATATTTCAGAAATATTCTGTGTGTGTGTGATGTGACATCTGGCAGTAACTTTGCTATTAACTATAATTACAGGAGGTCCCTGGTACCGCTTATCTTGCTGCAGGGTGCTATGTATCCATCCTTGCACTTTTTTTTTTAAATTCAGTGTTAGAAAACACTGCATTGGAAAATATTTTGTATAGCCTAAATTAAGTTTATCCATGGCTGAGGTTTAAATTCTGAAACAGACTTTTGTACAGCTGGGAAGGGCCACAGACCAGCGATGGACAAATGATTTCGTTGTCGGCCCAAATGAGTGCGTTTTCTTTATATGGACCACCCCGTTGGCATAACATTCATAATGTTTCGATACTACCAGTCACACACACACAGCACATTCCTTGCAATTTATTTATTGTTGGGCTAGCTGTCTGACTTCGTAACAGGCCAATTATACAAGAACAAGGATATAAACAGAAACTTAAGTATTGTGAGGTATGAGAACTCCATCTTATTACATTAAAAATACATTAGTTGTACATACCATGTATAAAGGTAAAAACTGCAAAAGGCCTAGAGACTTTAGAAAAGCGGTACATAACCAAGTACAAGAAATTTATATAAAAATGTAAAATAAATATTGCGTTTGTCTTTCGTATGTCAACTATGATATTTCTTGAAGGATGTACTAAAAAGTAGAAGTACTCCGCGTGTTGCACACTACTTGGATCTATATATCCTTCAACACTGACAAACTGAAGTACAATGTTCTCATGTGGTAGAATAAAATCTTAAATAGAATAAAATCTTAAATGTTCCGGAAGTATTAAAATGTAACACACAGAATGGACCACGGGTGAGCTTACTCTGTACCAGGCCTTATCGGTAGATCCAGTACATGCCTAACTTCTTTTCATTAGTCATTAGGCCTTCTGCAATTGACTGTACCTTTATAGTGCAATCTCCTGCCTCACGATACCTAGTTTTAGTTTATATTCCTCTTGTATAATTGAACTGATAATGGCCTATATGCGAGGTTGAAACTAGCAGCCAGACAATACGTCGATCACAAGGAGTGTGTTGTTTGTAATTGGAAGTATCGATACACGTTACGCATGTGTTTTACTGGGCCGGAGTCAATGGTGCCAATGCGGAAATGAGTATTTTAAGCATCTCCGAAGTTGACGAACACTGATAGCTTTATAAATTTACTACCGGAACCGTCAAATTAATGTGACAAATGACTTAGCCCATTTTCTGACAAATTTTCCAGTATATTGTAATGCATTCTAATCTGCAGGTAATATTCGTCTATCTCGGCCACACCTTTTAGAGAGTAGTGAAAAGAAAGCATGTAGAGGTTTGCTCCCTGAGTAACTGCAATTTTTAAAGTATTCTAATTTAATAAGCAATTATAATTGGGTCTGAGGATGTTAAGCACATTATGGTTAAGAAATTTATGAAATCTTTCAAGTTCTTGTTGAAGAGCATTGATAAGAATGGTTTATCGCTATTGCAACATTAGTGGTTATTCCGAAGATGTAATCCATGTGTTGTAGTAAATTAATATGTAGAATAGATACAATTTCTAAAAAGGAGTAATAAGATGTGCCCAGACCCCTGCAGCACAACCTATTTCTGCAGATGGTGTTTTGTGTGTGTGTTGGAGAGATACATCATGTTGGTAGCACTGACGATCAAAGACCTTGAAGATGAAAGATAATAAAATTTATGATTGCCGCACGGTAACGGATTTACGGATAATACACATTGTCATCTAACATGAAATGTCGCAAGTTTTGATACTAAATAAGTTTTTACCCCGTATTAGCATATTTATTTTGCAGCCATAGGTGTTCATGGTTGGCGTATGATTTATATGTTAGTGGGAATAGTTTTCTCCGTATGATTAGTGACGTAGCCCAATGGTTGAATGTATAAACCAAATTGACGTGGCACACGCGTGATATTTTCCGGATTGCAGGTTTCATACAGTTTCTGATTTCTACTTGCACATTCTGATTGTGTGTACATACATCAAGGCGTGTAAGTGGCCTAGTAACATTTCCGTTGTAGTCATGGGTTTGACAATTTCTAGTGTTTTGACACGGCTATTTGGGAAGAAGCAAATGAGAATATTGATGGGTAAGTTTGTATCGGTAGTAGTTTCAGTAGAATGGCAGGAGAACAGGTATGGGTTTTGTAAGAATTATTACTGGCATTCCGATGTAATGTTGGTACATGATAAGTTGTGTTTATTGTGTGCTTGTTATACAGAAGTGTGTGTGTCTTGCAGGTAAGGTTAGAGATAAAGTTAAAGGCAGTTTGTAGTTTTGTGGTAAACGGCAACTCTATTTTGTTTCCGCGTTAGTTAAGTAGAAGGTCACATGTTTAATTCTTGGATGTTGGATGCGATAAATTCGACTGTGTAATGGTAGTACTTCACATGCATCCTGTTATGGAAGTACATTGTATGTCTAAGTAAATGTTGTATCCCTTTCCAAGTATATGAGGTTACATGACGGACGGGAACGGGAAGTTATTTTGATTATGAGTGATCCTGTTTGGTGTTGTGAAAGAGCTGTATCCATGTTCGTTTATATTTTTACTTTTATTGATAGAGATGAACTGATAGTATTATTTGTGACATATATGAAATACACTGTTGAATACACAATGTAGTAATATGAAGTCTGTAAGCATAATGCAGAAATTCTAAGATACTAGCAGAGTATACTATTAGAATCAGCTTCCTTATTGTTTGCTAATTTTGTCAAGTCATGTGTAATAGTTGGCTACTTTTTGTTGTATATGAAATAAACATTTCGTGTCTTCTTCTTTTACCAAATCTCTTCTGATAAAAAGAAATCTGATTTTGTTCAGCGCTTATAGCTGATAAATTGTGCCATTTGTTGTGACAGTGTAATGGTTATCAAGGAGTTATGACTTTGAGTTAATACTCTTTATTAAGGGTTGGTTTGTACATATTAGAAGTGCACATATTCTTAGAAAATCCTGTGTAATGAAACAAATTATGGTTATGTTCAGCACTTACAGATAGTGGCATATTTTCTGGCAGTGCAATGGTTAACAATGATTTTATTACTTCGAGTTTATTGCTATGTATTAAGGATGATTTGACAAATATTATAAATATATATACACTGCTGTCATTGATACGAGTTACTGGGAAGTCAGTATTGTACCTGTATTTAGTTCCCCTCTCTCTCTTTTTTATAGTTAAATTCTTGTTTATTTTCCATAGATCCAATTTAGTTGGAGTGAACATAAGGATGTAGAAACTGTCCTACAAATTTACATATATAAAAACATTTAACACAATGTATAAGAAGTATCATACATCAGTATATCTGTAGATACTTGTCAAGATGAAGTTGTATTATTTGTGCAGTAAATTAATTGGAATAAGTACGTGAAGAATTAAGCTCCGTTCAATTAATTATCCAGTTGCTAAACAAAGAGCGTGTTCAAGGGATGACCGTTACAACACCAATCCAAACGACGGAAACGAAATGGGAAGTGGATAAGGGCTGGGAAGTAATAACACAAAAAGGTGCTAAAAAAAGGCCAGAAAATAATGGTAACCTGAGAAAAAAGGGACTACTAAACTTTAGGGGACAAGCAATAGTAACTGCAAATCGCTTCACAGCCCTAGAGGATGATAGCCACTTGCTTCGAGATGAAGATGGAATGGAAACTATCTATGAGAACACAATAAGTACTATAAATAAAGACCAGGAAGAAAAGATGAAACAAATTGCGCAGAACGATTCAATTACTAGTACGTCACAAGAAACACTAGATCCAGAAAGCAAGGTAGAACATAACCTACAAAATCATAGTCCGACCCACCAACTATCAAACACAAAAAAAGAGACCTACAACATACCAACCATAATAAATGGCCAGCTAT
>Ga0268261_10002755_pt1 | contig 12666 bp, 13 predicted proteins | sample TergutNc150P1_FD_190353 | JGI IMG/M metagenome (GOLD analysis project Ga0268261, IMG submission 190353) | Nasutitermes corniger P1 segment gut microbial community from laboratory colony in Florida, USA - Nc150 P1 (SPAdes) (version 2) | ecosystem: Host-associated > Arthropoda: Insects >... | reverse complement strand
GGGGGGAAGAAGAAGAAGAAGAAGAGAGAAAGAGGAGCAGTCAACATCAATCACTAAAAGGTGCTGTGTATGTGTTAGAACAATGCAGAAAAAACAGGCTCAAGATTCAATGTAGTAAAGAGATTAACTAGAACATCAAAATCAATTGCAAAACATACTGGAACATACTGAAGATATGCAGGAAGAAATGTTTTATCCATGCAAAACCACAATCTCACCCAGACACACAGAAGACCACCATTTTTACCAGCAGTTGGGAGGACCATCTTTCTCACAGGAGGTCTGAAAATGAAACTTTCTTACTTACCAAAATGCATCTAGAATAATTATAACAGTATGCTAGAAAGAAAGTATGAAAGCTACATTGAGGACAGCCAGCCAATTCAAAAAATTCAGTGCTGCCCTAAAATAAAAGTTACCGAGGTCATCAAAATATTACCTCCATCTACTTCTGTATCTAAAAGTACCAAATCCATAATACAAAAACAATAGCTGTCGTCTAGCCATGGTCACTTTCGATAAAATGATACAGAACCGATGATGTATATTCCATGTCACGGTTAATAAAAATTAGAAGAGCAAATACATTTCAAGCTCAACAACCAAAAATTATTTACCCACTCCTAACACAAAAATTACACATGTGTACCGTAAATTAGAGGAAAGTCATTCGTATATGAATCTCATTCTAATACAGTACTTGATGGTTACCTTGAAAATGTGTGAAAACAAAAGTAAAATAAAATGCACTTCATTTACTCAGTACTTACTGAAATACCCTATAGCTGAAATGTTGATATGTTAAAATGACTTGTTAATAGAGTTGAAACTAGTAACCTTGAAAATTGTAAGTTATGTAAGTATGTATTTTTTTAACAATATTTGAATAACACACAACAGGGATGAATCACCTTATGATTTCAGTAGTACCTGTGTGTGTGGTGTACTGCATAATTCTATTATATGTAACTAAGAAAACAAGTATTATAAATTCTCCCCAGGGACTTTTGTTTTATTAATGAGCGTATTCTGAGATAAGATGATGCTGTATTTTACTTGTTTGTAGTCACAGATAAACTATTTCTTGGCATGTGTTTTGAAAGTTCTTATTTTTACATACCTGTTGTTTTCAGTCTTACACATCTTCAGATAAGAAAACTGTTTTTGGGAACAGAAATGTTTTGACCTATTGGTTCATAACTTGGCTTCCCAGTGAACATTTTACCTATGTCTGTTGGGCTGCTTTATACTTCATTTGTTGTTAAGCATTGATTTGTTTATAAGTGTTTCCTTTCTTAAAGTCCATAAGTTAATGTCTTTGTACTGGCTTATAAAAGAACTCTGCAGTATAATTTGTTAGTAGTTTATAGTGATGGGTATCTTATAATCAACAAGAAATGAAAAATTATCAGTTATGTTGCAAGTGCAAGTGTTGGCATATGGAATATTTTCTTCTGTAAACATTTGTATGAAAAGACAGTGAAACATGATTTCACATAGCCATTATTTTGTTTTTTTATGTATTTTGTAATGATGGGGCTCCTGTTTGAAAAGCATCAACACCTATTCTTCTGAAATAATTTCTTATGACCAAGAATCATTGAGATGAAGTGAGATAGCTGCTTTTCCTGTAATGTGTATTCCTAATCTCACTAATGGGGCTAAACCTGTTAAATATTACCTTTCAAATTTAAGCTTAATACAGTGTATATTACAAACGTTCTTGTAGTTTACTATTTTATATACTGCATTCTTAAGGTACTCATTTTCCCCCTTTTTTAAAACTATAATTCACATGCATAGAAAAGTCTTAAATATTGTGTACTCATTTTTTATTTTTTCAAATATCTAAGAATTATTATTTTAGTAAATGTGCAGTTTTAAAATATGGATAATACTTAGAAATTTGTGTCTTGTTTTGTGCTTATTTTATAATATTTGTGTTTGTTGTAATGCAAAATAATATAATATACTTTGCTTTCTCTTACATAAGTTTTGATTTTTTTTTTTTGGAGAAATGCACAGAAGTTCATAGCTTTCTCCTAGAGAAAAATAAAACATCAAGGTACTGGTATTTACTAGGAAAAAGTAATGGAATTACATTGCTTGGGTTATTTTTTTAAATCTTTAATTACTTTGTGGAAATCAATTCCTGTGAAAAAGAAACTGAGTAGTGGTTGTGTACTTGATTATGAAAATTCTTAGTAATGTACAAACTGAATGTGCATCCAGTTCACTTATGGCATAAAGAGAGTGACATAAATGAAGAAAATGTATCAGTGCCAACAACAAGTGACTTAGGGCTTGAAAATTCAGGTGATACATTGATAGAAGAATGCATTCGCCATGTACTGCTTGACCCACGAAGATTGGATCGATGAGTTGCCTAGAAAAGTTGGTACAGGGTTACTATTCCATATTGCATTGCATTTGAAAGGTTTTTCATTTAGGTGTGTATGAATGTGATACTTCAGATTCCAACTCAATGAGAACAATTTGCAACACACGTTACATTTGAATGGTTTTTCCCTTATGGGTGTATCTGTATCTGCTTCCATTATCAGAAAATGCCCTTCCACAGGCATCAAGGTTTCTCGCCTGTGTGTGTACACATATGACCCTTCAGGTTGCCATTATCAGAAAATGCTTTTCCACATGTCACATTTGGAAAGCTTTTCTCTTGTATGTGTATGAAGGTGATGCTTGATGCTTTCTCTCTCCAGAAACACTTTCCCACATATATCACACTTAAATAATTTTACCCCTCTGTGTATATGAACATGATATTTCAGACTGCACTTATATGAAAACACTTTGGAGCATATTTTACATGTAAAGGCTCTTTATATTGCTTGTCTCTTGCAATATGAATTTGTCAATGTTTTTTTTACAGATTCCACATGTAGATCAGTATGTTCATTTCTACTGCTGGAAGAGCTTTTGTTGTATATACCCAGTATTTCATTTTCTGATATTCCTGCTACTCTCTGTTGAAGCAGGTGTTCTGTAGTACTTCCTCTGTACTGTTGAGTGGTGAAGATGTGCTGACTGTGACAAAACAAACAGTATTATTTTACACAATTATTTATCTTATCTACCAAACTACAAATTGTCTATCACATCCCATAAGATTACAATCTTAAAAGTGTCACACATTTGTATGTTGCAATGTATAATTCAATGGAACACACAGTATGTTTTCATCACTTTCAGATCAGCAAACTGTACTTATCATGTCATTCTTTAGTCCAAAACAGCAAACCGTCTGATAACTGAATTTGGTATTAAATTGAAACAATGAAACATATTGGTGTGAAACCATCAAATGTGTTATTGCCTTTAGTAACTCTATGTGACCCTGTTTTTATGTTATATCTACATTTATTAGACACAAAAACTAATTTTAGACCACATGCTCTTGGTATATTTGTTGCAGAAAACAACATTCCCTCTCAACATCAGCAAATTCCATACAGCCAAAGATGATGCATTATTCTTATTACTGATTCACAAATTCTTTATTATAAACAACAACTCTAACAGAATATGCAGTACTTGATGTTCCAATGCAGTGCACTAAGAAGAAACTCACCATGCATTACAGCAGCCAGGCTCCTCTGACATCACTTTAGGTCCATCTGCTGCAAAATCTAATACCTCGTCCTTAAAACCAAATAAATGCAAGTTTAACCCTTATCCTGCTAACGTGGAAAATAGGGTGAGTTCCTAATAATGCCAGCAAATGGCAGATAGGTTTCAACTTGGTGTTTAAAGGGTTAATAACACAAAATACAAAATTTTTATTTTGAACACTTTGTTTCTCTTAGCCCTTTAAACGCTGAATTAAATTCCATCTGCTATTTGCTGGCATTATTAAGAGCTCACCATTTTCTCCACGTTAGCAGGGTAAGGGTTAATTATTGATTACTTTTAATGTGTAGTGAGATGAGTACAGAATGCTATTATACTGTTTAAATAGTATGTATATCTGTTGGTGTTTGGATCTGTAACATCAGAGGTTAATTGCATATACTGCTTCATATGAGAATGAACCTGTACAAAATTCCTGTTCTCATGAAATACATGGTAGAAAACTAACATAAACTTGATATGATATTATAATACTTGAAAACTAATTCAAATGGAAAACAAAATGCATCATGTTAATATTAACCACATTTGAGGGTGGGCTGTGGTGTTCAAATTTGGAAATCCCTGCCTATATTGTGGGGTTGAAGAGAATAACAAGAGAAAGTGGCACTAAACATACCATTTCTTCATTCTTCAAATGGGCTGGAGATGTTAATGGAAATGCCAGACCATTGTGCTTTATATCGAAGACAGGGTCAGATTCAGTATCTGAATTTGGTTCCAATCTAATGGCATCAAAGAACTTTTGTAGGGAAAACCATGAATCAGGTATGAATAAAAAATACATTAAAGAAAAAGGGCAAAATTGTTGGTTAAGGAAAATAACTTTATGGGATTGGACCAAAACAAAGACTTATTTACAGAAGAGTTCACTTACCACTGCAGACATTTACTTTTGCACAACATTATTAGGCAGAGTATGGAAATTGAAATGACATCTAACCCAGTATGCATATAGAATACACAAAATGTCACAGCTGAAATAATTTTCATAGAAGAATATGTGTATCTCTCTCTTACCCTGTCATGCATTCCGCATGAGCATTTGTGTAATCTACAGCCATTTCACAGGAATACTGGCAGTGACAACATGATAAAATTTTGCCAAGAATTTTGGGCCAACTGCAGTATGGGAGGAAATACATGAACAGGCAGATAGGGTTTAGCCTAATGTACCGTCATCCTCACACCCACATCCATGCAGTTACTTACCACAGATTTGGTACATGCTGACAACACAATTTTCATGCTCTTCTAGAAGCAGCACAAAACTATCATGCAAGGCATCCAAAGGAACTGCGTTTCAGTATGTTCTTTTGGATGTACTTGATGTCTTGAAATCTTCTTCCTTTGATGGCAGTTTTCACTTTACAGACCAGTAAACAGGCAATTGGCATAAGGTCATTTGAACAAAGTGGACAGCCGATTTCTGCCAAGCCACAATTCATCAGAAAGTACTTCACCATGCATGTTTTCACGGTAGAATGAGCTCATCTATAAGACTCTATGGAACACACTTTGCACAGATCTTCCTCTTTCTAAGACAGTCATGCAGAATTTGATGAGTCTTCTTCTTCTTAGATGGCACTAGAGCCCATTGCAGACCTTCGCCTACTTAATTGACATCTCCAAGTCAGCTCTGTTTTTTGACATCTCTTTCCAGTTTGTAATATTACATTTACTAATATCTGTTTGTACACAGTTCCACCATCTGTTTTTTGATTGTCATCTTGTTTGACTTCCCTGAGGATTATTGTCATACACTTTACTTACTTTTCTTTTACTGTTCTTCCTATTAACATGACCAACCCAATTCAAGTGGCTTATTCTCACAAAAGAAAGTATTTCTAAATCTCCAAACAGCTGCATTAATTCTTTATTGTATTACTTTCTCCAATCTTCATATACTTTAATTCCCCCAGATATTCTTCCTAAAAATTTCCTTCCAAAAGTAGCCAACCATTTATCAATACCTTATTCAACGTCCAAGATTCTGCTCTGTATGCTGTCACTTGTCTTATTAATGTCTTGTAGACAGTTATTTTTCCTGCTTTGCGTACCGATTGGTTCTTTAGTAGAGGAAGAAGTACATAATATGCTCTATTTGCATTTGCAATTCTCTGTTTGATCTTTGGTCTTGATTAAATTTATTTGTTAGAATTGTACCAGAATACATATTTCACTATTTCAAAATTATATGTACCAAGTTCCAGATGTTCATTTTTATTGTATGGCTTTCATGTTAATGCCACGATTTTTTTTATTTTGTAATGCCATCTTATTTATTGGTTCGACCAGTGTGATAGATACTTCTTTAATATCTTGTAATCTTCTTCCCAAAATAACCACCTCATCAGCCTATGCCGTTATCGGGCTACATTTGTCGTATATAGTTCCCATTGTTTCTACTTTAGATCTTCTAATTGCAATTTCCAACACTACATTAAACAGCAGAGGAGCAACAGCATCTCCTTGTCTCAAACATTTTTTAAGTCTAAATGCAGAGGATAAATGATTACCAAATGTAAACTTAGCATATTTCATCACTTAAAATTCTGCACAATTTAACTAATTTTTTGAGGGAGACCTAGTTTATGCATTTCACTCCTTTAAGTCCTTTATCCATACAGTATCATTTGCTGCTTGAAAATCAATAAATAGATGACGTACATATATACTCCTTTCCCAACGTTTTTCCCATATTTGTCTCATAGCAAACATATGATCAACAGTCGATTTTCCCCTTCTTAAACCTCCTTGGTATTCTGTTATTATTTCCTCAGCACAAGGTACTAATATTACATATAAAATATTTGCCAAAACTTTATATTTTTTACATAGTAATGTGACTTGTTTATAATTATCACACATTATCACCTCCTCTTTCTCATGAATTGGACATATTATTCCACATTTGCAAGTATGTGGTGAGATCTCTCTTAAATGAGATAGCAAGTGTCCAGCAGATAGCAAGGGATTCTACTGCTCACAAGCGAGACAGTGTGTGGCGTAGTGGTGTGTGAGTGATAACTGCAGAGTGAAGGTGGATCGCGAGGGTTCATTAGAACTGCATAGTGCAGTGTGAGTAAAGTACTGTTTTTGAGACCAGCGTCAAGACCAGGAGCCTGGAGAACTGGATGTAGGACCAAAGAATTATTTGTTGAAAGTGATTCCTGAGATTATGCTGAAGTGTTCTGTGTTTCTTGTAGTTTTGAATTGTTCTATCTGTAGCGTAAATAAACATTGTTACTTGTTAGACCCAGGGCCCTACCTCTTACACTATTATTTTTCCAGCTGCTTCATTTATTCCTTTTTTTATTTTGTACCATATTTCATTCATATTTTCCACTTCTTCTAATGGAGTATTTTGTACATTTGTTGTTACCTCCTTCATAAATTCTTCTTTTACTTCTTTCTTACTTAATTTACCAATATCCCATTTATTTATTTAACTTTACATAGTATTCTTGCTTCTCTTAACCTTCAATCTAATTTTGGTGTTTACTAAAAAATGGTCTTATTCTATTTCAGCACCTCTCATACATCTCACATCACAAACATTTGTGCAGTGTTTTCTATCTACAAATATATGAAATAACTGGTTATATATTTTGTTGTCAGGTGATCACCAGGTGACCTTGCGAATGTTCTCATGTTGACACCATGTTCCCATTCCAGTTAAATCTCTTCCCAGTGCAAAATTTACCATTTGTTTGCTTTTATCATTTGTTTTGTTGTAAAGGCTGTGCCCTCCACATGCTGGATATAAACAGGACTCTTTCCCACCTTTAGTATTTAAGTCCCCTAGTACTCTTTTCATGTCATAATTGAGAAGAGCAAATAACTATAAAATTTTCTTTGGTTACTTCATCTTTTTCTTAAGTTGGTAAATGAATCTGCTCAATCATCTCCTAGTTAATGTGCAGTGATCCTCCATCAGCAATACAGTATGGCGGCAAGTGATGTTTACTATGAAATCGCCGCTCCAATTACTGATAGAAGTTCACTTGGAAGTAGTGAAGTGTTGCATCAATGTTGTATACAAAAATTACATCAATCTTCAACAAATTTAAAATTAGCCAAAGATATCATATGCATATGTCGAGAATGGTGGACACAGCATATCAAGGTGCAAGAGGCATGTCCAATAGTAAAGAATAAATATCTTCCAAACCACACATTAAAGAAATGACTCAAATACCTACAGAAAAATATGAGAAGCCTAAAAATAGGCAAGAAACTGATATGAATTCAAACATATTAACATCCAATCGTTGTAAGTTATTAGCTAACTTCAAGGAAACAGCACAACCTGATAGGAAGACTCAACATGCTACGAAAAAATATTACACTCGATCTGTGCCTACTGATATATATATATATATATATATATATATATATATATATAAAATAAAACACACAGTATGTTTATAAAAGATCTAAGAGAGAAGAAGTGCAAGGACGAAGAGGTTGATTTGAGTAATTGGTTAAAGCAAAATCTGCGTGCAATTCCAGGGATTGTAAATGGTTTAATACAAGAAGGAAATAATAAAGTAAAGCCTGCGAAGTTGAATACAAATTCGAGGGATTGCGCGAATTTAAATGTAATGATGGAAAGAAGATTTAGTAAGAATTCAGTTCTAATAACGGGTGATAGTCATGGAAGAGAACGTTCAGTTAGAGTGAAATATAAGCTAAATAAAACTTGTCATGTTACGGGTATAGTGAAACCAGGATTGGTCATCAATTCACGGCCTACAACGGCTATACGCGAGTAACACGGATAAATTAAGTGCAACTGATGCAATAGCTGGCACAAATGACTGTAGGTCGAGCGCAAAATATACGAATTCCTTGAGTTGACGCAAATCATGTTTGGAGCCCATATTCAGCAAAGAAAAGCAGCATGTCGAACGCCAATACATGAATTTCATCACTCGGAGCAAGTCATGTTTCCAGGCCTTATTCATCACAGATTCAGCACACAGGCTGTATGTCGAGAGCTCATTCACGACATTCTTGAGTTGGAGAAAGTCATGCTTGGAGCCCCTATTCCGCACAGTTAAGCTGCGTGTCGAGCTGTTTGTCGAACGCCAATACACGAATTTCTTGAGTTGGCGCAAGTCATGTTTGGAGCGCTTTATCATCGCTGGTACGATTCATGTCGAGGGACAAAACACGAATTCTTTCAGTTGGCGCAAGTCATACTTCGAGAACATTTTCAGCACAGATAGGCTGTAGGTCGAGCGCCAATACACGAATTACTTTTGTTGGCACAAGTCATGTTTGGAGCCCATATTAAGCACAAATGGGTTGCTTGTCGAGCTCCAATACTTTTATTTCGTCAAACTGTGCGAGTCATGTTTCGAGTCCATTTGCAGCACAGATGGGCTGGATGTCGAAGACCAATACACGAATTTCATCCCTTGGTGCGAGTTTCGAAACAATATTTATAACAGATAGTTTACATGTCGAACGCCAATACACAATATTCAAGCAGATAGTCTGTAGGTCGAGAGCAAACACACGATTTTTTTATTTGGCTCAAGTCATGTTAGGAAACCATATTCAGTAAAAACTAGCTGCATGTCGAACATGAATTTCATCTCTTGGTGCTAGTTATGCTTCGAGAGAATTTATTGCACACATTGGGTGTAGGTTCAGTGTCATTACACGAATTTCATCACTTAGCGAGTTTCATGTTTCGAGCCCATTTTCAGCACAGATAGGCTGTATGTCAAGAGACTATGCACGAATTCCTTCAGTTGGAACAAGTCATATTTGGACCCCATATTCAGAACACATTTGCTGCATCTCGAAAGACAATTAAAGAATTTCGTCATTTGGCGCTCCAATACGTTTATTTCATCATGTTGCGCAAGTCACTTTTTGAGTCCATATTCAACAAAGGTAGGCTGCATATCGAAGGCGAAAACACGAATATCGTCACTTAGGGCGAGTCATATTTCGAGACAATATTCTTCACAGACAGTCTGCCTGTCGAGCACCAATACACGAAATTCATCACTTGGCGCAAGTAATGTTTCTAGCCTGTATTTATCACAGATAGGCTTTAGGTCGAGCGCCGATACGCGAATTTCTTGTTTTGGCCCAGGTCATATTCTGAGCCCACAGATGTGCTGCATATCAAGCTTCAATACCCTTATTTCATAAATTTGCACGAGTCATCTTTCGAGTCCATATTCAGAGCAGGTAGGCTGGATAAAGAAGTCCAATACACGAATTTCATCACTTAACGCGAGTACTATTGCGAGTCCATACTCAGCACAGACAAGCTGGATATCGATGGCCAAAACACGAATTTCATCACTTGGTGCGAGTCATATTTCGAGACGATACTTATCACAGATTTCTTGTAGGGCGGGCAACAATACATGAATATCTTGAGATGGCGCAAGTCATGTATTAAGTCCATTTTCTAACAGATAACTTGTATGTCTAGCTCCAGTACACGTATGTCAACTCTTAGCGCGTGTCACGTTTCGAGTTCATGTTCAGACAGATATGCTGCATGTCAGGTGCAAATAAACGAATTGCATCAATTGGCTCGAGTCATATTTCGAGCCATTATTCAGCACTTGAAGGTCGAGCACAAAATCACGAATTTCTTGAGTTGGAGCAAGTCAGCGTTTTAAAACCACTGGTACGTTTCAAGTCGAATAACAAAACACGAATTTATTCAGTTGGTGCAAGTCATACTTCGAGAAAATATTCAGCACAGGTAGGCTGTAGGATGTGTGCCAAATCACGAAATTCTTGGGTTAACGCAAGTCATGTTTGAAGGCCATATTGAGCATAGAAAAGCTGCATGTCGAGCTCCAATACACTTATTTCATTACGTTGCGCGAGCCAAATTTCGAGTCCATAATCACACAGATAGGCTGGATATCGAGAGCCCATACACGAATTTAATCACTTGGCGTGAGTCATATTTCGAGACAATATTCTTCATAGAGAGTCTTCAGGTCGAGTGCCAATGGATGAATTTTATCACTTGGCGCGAGTAATGATTCGAGCCAGTATAGATAGGCTGTAGGTCGAGCGCCCAGTACACGAATTTCTTGGATTGGCCCGGATCATGTTTTTGAGCTCATATTCAGCACAGATGTGCTGCATGTTGAGCTACCATACACTTATTTCATCAGTTTGTACGAGACATGTTTCGAGTCCATTTAGGCTCAATATCGAAGACCAATACACGAATTTCATCACTTGGCGGAGTCATATTTCGAGACAATAATCATCTAAGATAGCCTGCATATCGAGGGCCAATCCACGAAATTCATCAATTTGCGCGAATAAATTTTCGAGTCCATAGTCCACACAGATAGGCTGGATATCGAAGGTCAGTATACGAATTTAATCACTTGGCCCTATTAATATTTCGAGACTATATTTATCACAGATTGTTTGTAGGTCGGGCGGCATTACACGAATTTCATGTGTCGGCGCAAATCACGTTTTTATCCAATTTTCGGAACGGATAAACTGCATGCCGAGCCACAATACACATTTCATCAACTTGTGAGAGTCATTTTTCGAAGCCCATATTCACCACAGATAGGTTGCAGGTCGAGCATCAAATATACGATTTCAAAGATTTGGCGCAAGTCAGGTTTGGAGTCCATATTTAATAAAGATAGACAGCTTGTCGAAAGCCAATACATGAATTTCAGCACTTGGAAAGAATCATGTTGTCAGCCCTTATTCATGACAGATAGGCTGTAGGTCGCCACCCAAACACTAATTACTTGATTTGGCACAAGTAAAGTTTGGAGCCCATTATCAACAGAGATAAGCTACATTTCAAGTGCCAAAGCAGTAATTTATTCACTTGGCGCAAGTCATACTTCAAGGTCATACTCAGCACAGATAAGCTGTAGGACAAGCGCCAATACACGAATTTTATATTTGGAGCAAGTCTTATTTTTAACACATACTCAGTACAGAGAGTCTGCAAGTCGAAAGCCAATACACATATTTTATCACTTTGCGCGAGTCATGTTCCGAGACCATATTCAACGCAGACAGACTGTAGGTCGAGCGCAAATACAGGAATTCCCTGAGTTGGCGCAAGGCATGTTTGGAATAAATAACCAGCACAGATAAGCTGCATGTAGAAACACAATACATGAATTTCATCACTTGGAACGGGTCATTTTTCCAGCTTTTATTCACCACAGATGATGGGCTGTATATCGACCACAATTACACGACTTTCTTGAGTTGCAGAAAGTTATGTTTGGAGCCCATTTTCAGCACAGTTCAGCTGCATGTCGATCGCAAATATAAGAATTACAACACTTTGCGAAAGTCATGTTTCGAGACAACTCAGAGTGGTTTTATGTTTTGAGACTATATTAAGCACAATTAGGCTATAGTTCGAACGACTATACACGAATTTCTTTAGTTTGCGCAAAGCATGTTTGGACCCCATATTCAGCACAGATAGGCTATATGTCGAGCGCAAATAAACGATTTTCGTCACGTGGATGGAGTCGTGTTTCGAGCCCTTATTCAGCACGGATAGGCTGTAGTTCGAGCACCCAAAACATGAATTATTTTAATTGGCGCAAGTTATGTTTAGAGACATTTATCGACACAATTACGCTTCATGTCGAGCGACATAACAAGTGATTATTCAGTTGGCGCAAGTTATACTTCGAGAAAATTTTCAGCACAGATACACTTTAGGTCGAGAGCCAATATACGAATTCCTTCAGTTTTCGCAACTCATGTTTGAAACCCATATTCAGTACAGATAGCCTGCAAAGTCACTGGACGCAATTCGAGGACATGTTCATTACAAATAGCCTGTAGGTCGAGCGCCAATACCCGAATTTCTTCAGTTGGCAAAAGTCAAGTTTCGACCCCATATTAAGCACAGATTAAAAAGCGGAGACATATTTCGATCCACAATTAGGCTGTGGGTCGAGCGACTATACACGAATGTCATTTGGCACAAGTCATTTTTTGGGACCATATTCGAAGGCT
>Ga0268261_10002754_pt1 | contig 12668 bp, 11 predicted proteins | sample TergutNc150P1_FD_190353 | JGI IMG/M metagenome (GOLD analysis project Ga0268261, IMG submission 190353) | Nasutitermes corniger P1 segment gut microbial community from laboratory colony in Florida, USA - Nc150 P1 (SPAdes) (version 2) | ecosystem: Host-associated > Arthropoda: Insects >... | reverse complement strand
GTCTCTGGTATCGTCACTGTCTGCAGGTGACTGTCTTGTGCACCGGTTAAGAAAGAACAGTTCTTTCTTAACCGGGGTACAAGACAGTCACCTGCAGACAGTGATGATACCAGAGACTGCATATATTCAATTACGACGTGGACCTCCTGAAGATGAGCAGGGTATGCTCGAAACATGTAGAGGATTTTAATTAATGTATTATATATAAATAAACAGGAAGTTTGTGCATCAAATTGGTGATAAAAAAGTTATACCAAGTTAATGTTGTAACACATTAAAAACAAAACAGTTCACTTCTACCCTGCAGAGAGGGAGAAAAAAGAGAGAGAGAGAGAAAAAAAGATCCCAGGAACATAAACCCCAAGCTTCACTGTACATGGATCCTGGAATGTACCAGAAAGGATATGTCTTTTAAAGCCTATTCTACTTTACTGTCAAGAATGTCTTTAGGTCACATATCCAGTTATCATAAATGAAGTTCTGGCAATCACATTTTAATGGCATAACCACCACATCTCACACTGAGGAAATACAACTCCAAGGCTTACAAAGGTTTTCATCATTCAGCAAGAAGCTGCAAAAATGTGCTTACTGTTTTCTCTATGTCCGTGCGTGTTTAACAATTGCAATTAATTTCAGAAGACTTGAACCAATTTTCATAAAATTTATTGAGAAGTTTTACTGTAATTGTAACCGCACTGTAATTTTCATTGAAACCAGCAAATACAACTAATAATAAATACTTTATGTCAATCAATATGCACATATTTTTCTGCATGACTCTCAAGTAAAACTGACTATATATATATATATATATACACACTTATCAGAACAATTTATTTCTCGAGTAAAAGTCGCAGAGTAAAATGAAACAGACACAATATAACCCATACTTTTCCTGTAAGTCTCATGGTTTTAAAAATAATTAAATTAAAATAACTTCAAATCCACTTAAACTTGTAAATCAAGAACCATTACACTAGTGTTACCATTTTTATCCACACTGCTAGTTTTATTCTATGATTAAAAGAGGGCATTCACAAATAAAGACTAGAGGCAACAAAAGAAGAAACTAAACAATTTGACATTCAGAGGACCATGCGTCGTGCTATATTCTTATAATAATATGAATGAGATGCACTAGTTTCTCAAATTTATTTTTTGGAATAGAACTCTACATGTTTCAGACAGGTTTCTGTCCATCATCAGGAGTCTAGTACTGTACACACAGCAATAGGTATATGTCATACAGGTTTTGCTGACTTCTTGCTAGTGGGATCAGGATAGAACTGGTTCCATCCTGATGGAGCAAGCAAGCAGTCAGTAAAACTTGTATGACATACCTATTGCTGTGTATACAGTACTAGACTCCTGATGATGGACAGAAAACCTGTCCGAAACATGTAAATTTCTATTCCAAAAAATAAATTTGAGAAATTAGTGCATATCGTTGGTTTTATTATAAGAAGAAATTAAACAATGTTAAAATACAGATAAAATTCCTAACCTGTTAAATTTAGATTGTGATAACCTTAGTGGATCTGCAGATATAAAAAACACCTCACCTTCTCGGCCTCCCTCTTCTCTACCAGAATATCCCTCTCATGGGCCTTAAGCTTGGTCAGCAATTCTTCATTGTGCAGCTCACACTTCACTAACTCTCGTTTCAGGTCTTCTATTTCTGGGCCTGAAAAAATATGTGCATCAGTTGAAATGCTTATCCCAATATGCTATGTCTATATTTTCCAAACAAATTCTTCATATCTTGCAACCACTATTGGTCTCACATACACTTATTTTGGATACTGGGTGCATTATTATGTTGATGTTGTCAGTCTAGGTTCGAGCCCCGACTGAGATACAGATAAATGTGTCAAGTTACTGAAGTAACTTTGATTCCTTGTTTCTAAAATTAATGAAGCCATCTAGCAAGTAACAGACTGAGCTATGGGGAATTCTAACAAGCAGGGATCTTAGTCAACAGACTGTGGTGTGTTATAATCAAAGGCTGAAGTTAATAACAGCACACTAGTTATCTAACAAAACTGTAAAGTTTTGAAGTCAGAGTTGTGTTGTGAAATATTATACCTGAGAAGTACAGGTGCTCATACTGTGTTAACTAAGTTTAGCCAGCAAGCCACCCCCCAAAATTTCAGTTACTCACAAGTGTAGGGGTTAACAGAGTGAAATCAGAGCTATGCAGCACAACATTCTTGGGAAACAATTAGATTCAAATATTCAAATATTTGGATTCATCAAGTGGAAAATTTGTAAATTCCTATTTGGCCAACAGGGACAGTTCCTGGTTTGTGGGAGAATTTGAAATTCATGGAAACAGCAAGTGATCAGAGTTGTGAAAAAAGTTATTCTATTTGGCACTATGTTTGGCATTGTATGTGCTTAAATGGCCAGTCTCATAATGGAACTTATTACAATAAAATTAGAACTAGAAATTACTTAATTAATTCCAAGTATTCTAAATTAATAAATGAAGTATAAATGAAAGTGTGTAACTGGTTTATAACATTACAGGAATCAACTTTCAGTATAAATTAGTGGAATAGATATATATATCCTGAAAGTGAATACACGTAAGTGTATTTTATTTAAGGGCTGCTGTACATTCAATACTTTGCATCTACTGCAGACAGCACTGTGCATACTCCCATGAGAAACGACCTTGTTTGTTACCAAGTCTACGTTAATGCTTGACTCCTTCCCACACAATTACCTACTTAACACATTACATCGTGTGAAGTGGAAGTAAAGTTATACAGCCTGGTGTCCAAAACATAACATAAACTGACTTGACATCACATATCTCAGTAACACATCCTATATATCCTCACATTCATGTACTGTAAAGCAGGTAATTCTGGAAGTGGTAAGTCACTGTTGTCAAAAATCAACACTGGTTTCAGGAAAAGGTGGTTTCTCTGACAGCAACAAGTGACCTGTGTGACACCAAGCTTGCAAAATTGAATTCAGGTGACATAAGAGCAGGGGATATCAAGTGCAGTGCAATAGGTGGGGCATTAGCAATGTGAGTTTTAGTATCTCATGGTGGAGAATATCAATGTTGCAAGCATCTGGGATGTAATGCTATGTAGCACTAAAATTGCAGATTAAAATACAGCCTCCATCTAAATGATACAAAGTGCAGGCAGCCTATCAGATGTTAGTACCTGTCTACCTAATTGTACAGCATCATATCCCACATGTCTGTTATTTTTAACTGCATATTAATAAAAACTGGTTTCAAATAAATGTTACAGATTTCAACAACTTGCATTTTAAGTAGTATGCATACTGCTTGTATGAACTGTGTCTGAAACATTGACTTACTCTGATACCTGTTTCATGCAAAGCAGATGTATCAGTAGATAAACAAAGACAAAAATGAAACCCATTTAACAATATACACAGGAGATTAACGTCTAACAAAAGTATGACAACTAACAGACCGAATGATAGCAGATTGGGCTGCACAGGGGAAACTAACTTCTAGCAAAAGTATTACATTTGACAATCTATATATCAGGGGCAGTCTCTTCAATAAATATATGAGAAGCATTCTTATAAAATAAGGAAGTTATTTCTGTCCGTGTACCTGCCTGCGCAAGTTTCACCTTCAAAACTGCTTAACAGATTTCTGTAAAACTTGGTTTATGGAGAGTTAAACGCCAGTGTATTCATAAGCAGACCTGCCCTTCTTTCATTTTAAATCACAGCCACTATATTTCACTTATTTGTGAAGCTATACCTTCAACAAATAAGAATGCATCCACATACCATGTTTCAATTGCTTAAATATTCTGGCTTTCAATTCCTGGCACAGAATACAGATTTTTCTTGAAAAAGGTCCAGTCCCTCTGACCTTCTATTCATGGCATACTGGGTGCTACTTTCCCTGGGGAAGAGTGAGCAATGTACAACATTATCCACTCACCTCCATGTACTGCTGTGGAAAACCTCCATAACTGTTCAAATTCCAATGTATTTGCAAGTGACCCTGTCCCCTTTTCATTTTAAACGTCCAATTCTGTGTGTGTTCATATCCACTGTATTTCACCTCTTCATAAAACTAAAACCTTAGAACAAAATGCACATTCTTTTGAAAGCATCCACCTACTGTGCTCCAAATTTTGAAACGATCCTCCTATTTTATGCAGCTTATTATATCCCCCTGCTTAAAGTCTGATTATTTTCAGATTATATTTATTCCTGAAAGAATACAACACTCAAATTTGTGTGTCAGCTTATGCAGCGTTTTCTTTGTGCACCATACACTCTTTGCAGGCTTTGTATCATGTGAGGAGACTCACATGTCAGTAAACATATTTCATCTCTACTTTCAATTGAGAGTCATAGGTTGCATTACAAGCTGCAGTGTAATGACTGAACAGTTTATTGCTGGTGAGAAAGATGTGCAGACAAGTCAGCAGTCACTGGATGAAAATAGCACTAAATAAAGTTTTATAAATTCAGATAAACCACAAAAAATTCACTTCACAGCTCTTAAAACTGTACTTGTTTTAACTTTCACAGTCAAGGAACATGTGGACAATGACTGGAGTGAATATCTTGCTCCAATGTTTCTTAATTGTGAGCACGTATAAGCAATTCTTGCATTATAATTGTAACATTAAGACCATTTTGCATTCAGCTCATTTCTCTTTTCAAGACAAGAAACACTAAAGTGAAAAAATGCAGCCCAGACACAACTTGTTTGCATACCTGCAGCTTTGCAAGTACGATGCACTATAAGTATGAGCATTCTAAAATGTCAGACTGAAATGTGAATAAAAGAAAATGGATTTTTGCTAATTTCTATAAATTTACTTTGTGTATTTAGGCAATAAAGATATTTACTGCATTTTTAAGATGTGCTCTAAAATGCCCATTTTGTTCCCACACAGTGCCCGTTATATCACAAAATTATCTCTTTTCACTCATAAATATATTAACCCTTTTCATGAAACTTGTGCTCAAAATTAACACCCCCAGTACCATTTGACTCAGGATTGGTCATTTAAACTAGCATTTAAGAGGTTCAAGTTTCCCTTACACAGCCCAATCTGCTATCATTTTCACAACATGACAACTATATTGCTGCTATGGGCTTCTGTTTTGTTTAAGTAATATTTCTAACTAGTGTTACATGAAGACATGTAAATCAACACTTGGTAGCCACAATCTTACCCAAACAACATTTAAAATGTCATTTAGCACCTCACAGAAAACACTCCACATCCATTACAAAGGCCAGTTGCTTAAGGGTTTTTAGGGAAATAACTGTAGTTTACTGTGACAATCACTAACAAAGACAAAAACACACTGGAAAAAATGCAAAGTTTTTGAAGTAAAGCAGGTCCTCCACACAGTAACCATTTTTTAAACAATCAAACTGACCTTCCCTTGGTATGTGACCTGTGTCCCTCTTTGCAACGATCAACTGAGTACGCAATTCCTCCACCTCATCAATCAGTTTCTGATGCCTCCGAGCCTCCTCTTCCCCTTGTCTTACAGCGAGGTCATCAAGCTCCACAACCAGTGATTCAACCTGTGCAGTTAATAGGTATTATTTTCAGTCCCGGTTAAATATAAAATTTCATTTATAAATGGCCATTTTGTATCATGTCGAAATTTACAATATTTATTGTTGTATGCCACAGCAAAGAAAGGAAGTTTTCCTCACATTTTCAAAAAAAAAAAAATTCAAATCTCCCATACTCTGTTACACACTTCATAGGTCAGTCAAGACTAATATTTGGAAGATGTGTCATATAAATTTCAATATTTAAACTTCTTGACATATTCATATTGTAAACGGGAACACACATTCAACTCCTACTTCACCTCCACATTTTTCAAGCACTGACAACCTCCACATCAGATACTTTTACAAATTTATTAATCAAATTTTGAGTTATACTCCTTTTTGTTATTCCATACATTCTGCATGCGAAAAGGTTCTTTGTCTCTTCAACTTACAATCTTTGAAGAGTTACAATAATTTACACAACACATGACATAAATGTGTTAAAAATATATTTATGTTTTATGTGGTGATGCTGTCAGTGGCTTAGGCTACCGGTGTTGCGAACATGGAAACAAATATATATGGAGTTGCCAGAGACATGCGAACAAACAGGCAGATGGACATGAGTAGATTTAAGGTTAGTCTTTAAAGGGCAAGTTTATGAGTAGCCACACAAAAAATGACACAAATCTGTACCTTTATCAAATATTACTTGGGTGATGAAATCAAGAAGAGTGAGATGGACAGGGCATGTGGCACTTACAGGAGATGGTTTTAGTGAGGAGGCCTGAGTAAAACAGACCACTTGAAAGAACTGGGAATACATGGGAAAATAATATTAAAATGGCTATTCAAGAAGTTGGATGGAGGGCATGAACTGGATTGATCTGGCTCAGGAAAGGGAGAGGTGGTAGGCTCTTGTGAATGCAGTACTGAACCTTCGGGTTCTATAAGATATGGGGAATTTCTTGACTAGCTGAAGGCCTGTTAGCTTCTCAGGAAGGACTCTGCTCCATGGAGTCAGTCAGCCAGCCAGCCAGTCAGTCAGTTAGTTAGTTTAGTAGTAGATGCAAGCAGGCCCACAGTAATTTAGTTGGTATACTGATTATGCTGCAGGATGTTTTCAACTGAGAAATCATGTTTTGATTCCTGGCAGAGGAAAAAGAATTTTTCTATTGTACAAAGTATCCAGACCAACTCTGAGACCCACCCAGCCTCCTATTCAATGGACATGAGCAGCTATTTCCCAAGGAGTAAGGCACTGGGGCATGAAGATGATCACTCACCTCCATCTAACGTGAAGATTAAAGATGGGTGAAGCCGTACCTCCACTAACCTATGTGCCTTCATGGGAGGAACAAAGGTCAACTTTACTTTCTAGTGCAAACAAATAATCAAATACTTCTATTGAAGGCAGAAGTTCAAATACAATATTTTGGGGATATACATATCGCTATATACATGATGAAACATGTTAATGACACGTATAATTTACAAGATGATTTCATTCAACATCTGCTCAGCGAATTCCTGCAGACTGACAGAATGGTGGCTGTGTTACAATATGTTCATTATAATATGGAACCTATGTATTACAAACCTGCTCTCCTTTGTATTTGAGAACATCCTGAGTGACACGAAAGAGGATTTTCAGATGATCTGCACCTATATTGGGTTCTGGATTATACCAGATGAGGCTGCCATACAAGTCATCCTTCTCTTCTTCTGATAGGTCATCAGGTGACAAGGAGAGGAGCCTGTCCCAGTCTAGCTGCACCATTGTTATCTATCAGACATCCAGAAATCTTTGCTGCAATAAATGATCAGTAATGAAATTTTCTTTTCACATATAAATTATATTATTAATATGAACACTTGTGATGTGCTGACAGCAGCCCTGTTGCTCTCACTGAAAGTGGAAAGGAAATGCTGAACGCAATTTAAAAAACTAGAGATGTGTGGTTGTTTTATTTACCATACATATCAGACAAAAACCTGCAATGCTCCAATGGAATCTGTACATAAACTGCAGTTGCCCCATACTGGCTTCACAATGCCTTTAATAAGCCAGGGAATGGGCTTAGTATGTAATACAGGCAACCTGACACAAAGCAGCCAGTGATGGTGACAATTAAAAACAATGGCCTAACAGAACAAATTGCAATAATCCATACACTTATGTTCATGTTTTAGGAAATGGAAAGCATTCAATGCAAGTACACTACGAGTACAACTCAATTATTCACACATACACATCAATTCCTTAAAAAATATAACCAACTAAATAACTCCACACAGCACAGTGCTACCTGAGAGGCTAACAGGTCCTGAGCTGGTCAAAAAATTCCCTGTATTTTATGGAACCCAAAGGTTCAGTATCACATTCATAAGGACCCATCACCTATCCCTGTCCTGAGCCTGAACAATCCAGTCCATGCCTCTCCATCCCACCTTTTGAAGATCCATTTTAATATTACACTCCCATCTATGCCTAGGTCTTCCAAGTGGGCTCTTTTGCTTGGGTCTCCCCACCACAACCCTGTACACACCACTCCCGTCTCCCATACATGCCACATGCCCCACCCATCTCATCTTCTTGATTATATCACCTGAATAATATTTGGTGAGAACAAATAATAAAACCCCTCATTCTGTAGTCTTCTCCAGTCCCCTGTTATCTCATCCTTCTTAGGCCCAAATATCTTCCTCAGCAACCTATTCTCACACACCCTCAGCCTACATTCCTCCCTCAGTGTCAGACACCAAGTATCATACCTAAACACAACAACAAGCAAAATCATAGTTCTGTATACCTAAATCTTTATATTTTTGGTAGCAAACTGCAGGGCAAAAAAATTCTGCACTGAATGATAGCAAGCATTCCCTGACTTCAATCTGCTCTTAATTTCTTCAAGAATGGTCTTGTGATTTGATAGGGCAGTTCCCAGATACCTGAACTGTTAAACATTTTTTAAAAGATCTATTACCTATCTTTATGTCATGATTTTGTCCTACATGCTGGTCTCAAGACATTACCATATACTTAGTTTTCTCAGCATTTACATCTAGACCACTCCCCAAACTAACGACTACTAAAGAATCTGTTTTTTTTTTTACAGTATATATGCTTCCACCCTATATATTAACATCATCATAAAACAGAACTTGGTGCACAGCATTTAATTTCAAGCCCTCCTGGTTTGCCTGAACTTAAAAAATTTAGCAACTAATATTTCTATTACATGACTAAATAGCCACAGGATATTAATGTATTAAATGCCATAGTGGCAAAATGTGTGTGTTTGAGTGCATGATTACTTTACTATTTCATTCCATGTACCAGTTCATGTAATAAACAATAATTTAACTTAGAGATATTTGGCACTCCTGAACACACCCACAGACAATTCATATAATTAAATTCAGTAATGTGAGTAATTATGCCAAAATTTTGATGGGACAACAAATATTATCCTTATCTTTAATGCATATCACATTGTGTGTCTTGTCATCGTACTTTAAAAAAAGGTGTGATCGACGTGGGAACTTCATATGTGTGGTTCATAATAACATCCCTTGAAGATATGATCATAGGGATAAAAATTTTAAACATAAATGTGAACTCTATTAGACAAGATTTGACTTTGCCATAATTTACGTCCCTGTATGGAAATTGAAATGTAAGTACTGTTGAGAACAGATGTTAAAAGTTCTTATGTTCTTGCATAATATATGCATTTGAAACACAGATTTGTTCTTGTGGTTAGAGAGTAATTCTATACAATAAACTACTGTCATCTGTAGCCTGTCTTGCTGTACCATATTTTTCAAAACTATTTCATACACGGCATGTTTTTCGGGGGGAAAAAAATTACTGAACACAAAATTGTGTTTTAATTTTCTCCACAACTTTTGTCTCAACATTTACCATTCCAAGAACAATTCGGCAAGATATTATCACAAATATACATAGGTCTTCATGTAACGTACCCCCTATTCTCGTCAGATTTTAATGAAACCTGAATTTTCTTGACAGACTTTTTAAAATCCTCAAATATCACATTCCATGAAAATCCGTCCAGTGGAAGCCCGAGTTTTTCCATCATGAAGAAGATAACAGCAGCTTTTCGCAAGGTTGTTCATACATACCGTAAAAGAAAATAAGTTAAAACTCACTCTCAATTACGTTCTTTGTGAGTAACTCTACAAAATTAGACACCCTCCAACACAGAGCATCTAGTCTACCCTCCAATTCCCTCTTCGACTAGAATTTGTATAAACAAGCACAATCCGTGCATTCGATCAATCGACCATCGGACCGACGGTTACGGCAGACTCAGCGTGGATTAGAGGTAACACCACAAACATGGATCAAAGGTAGACACAACCGCATGCTGGTCATCCGTGAAAAAAGTGTTTTATGTACGATCTGTATTCCGTGCTGTGTGTGACCAATGAGGTTAAACCTCGTCACCATAGAGTGTTACAAACCGAAATAAAAATGTAAACAGGGTTATTTGAAGTATTTTTGGTTATTTTAGTCATTCATAGTATGAGTTTTCTGCTTCTTCCGAAAGTCGCACGTGAGTCTTGGTCTACAATATCGCAGTGGTTACCATGGAGATACCTAAGATGAAAGTATTCGTATACGTCTTGACTTTCCTAGGTTATGCGTGGAGTGGATATGGAGCCGGTATAATAAGCAATTTGCGGGATGCGATTCTTGCCGCAGAACATGTTTTTGGTGATATATTTGATAATATTATTACGGTTGCAAAGAAGTTTAAAATTGCGCATGAAGTGTTTGATGCAGCTGTAGAAGAGAATTGTAAATATACCTGTCCAGACGGTAAGAAATTGTGTGAACTTCTAGGTTGTGTAAAAGAGAAATTCGTGAGTAAGCTTCGAAAGAAAAAAATTGCAGTCTTCTGGGATATGAGTGCGTAGCCCTGAAGATGGAAGCGAGAAACTCCTCCGAAACTTCGGTAATACTAGCCGACACGCTTGCATATTGGTACCTCTGTGAGAATATTTAATCTCGCACTTTAATATACAGCAAGGACACAGATTAAATTTTGCCTTAACACTTAACTGCTTACAGTTCATTCCTCATTGATATCTACAAATACAATATTTCTGTAACTGAAGTAATATTTATAATTGAACATGGTACCATGATATATGCCTTTGTTTCTGCCTTGCTGTCATGCTGTATCTTGTGAAGTTCTGTCCACATTCAGTTGCATAGAGGCACAAGTTTAAGTTATCAATGTAGCTAGACAAGGATTTTGGTCTTCTGGGTGTGGTGCTCTTTCACTGGATAAGTATTTAGAGGGACCACCTCACCACTGATGCAGCATCATATTCCAGAAGTCCAGAATGTTTGACTACATTATTGTGAACACCTCAAAACTTGCTGACATAAAAACATGAACATATAAAGCAAGGATAGGCCTTGGGTTTGTATGTATATAGTCCAAGGGTAGGTTTTTGATTTGTTTCTGAACCAAGGTTACTCTTAAGGTTTGTGTTTGTAAAAACCAAGGTTCATTGTTGGATTTGTTTGTAAACCAAACTTCTTGAACATCTGTATTCATCAGTGTACACAGTGCCTTACTATCATCCTGGTGCACCAAAGATTGAGCTTTAGTTTGTGTCTATGTCAGCAGCCATGAATGTTAGCAATGTTTTTATGTTTGCAACATACATCATGCATGGTTTTTATCAGATGAGATGTGAGCAGTAGGGTAGAAATGTATGTATATCTGATCCACTGTACTGTCTTGTTTATTCTTAAATATTGCATCCATTGAGGAGGGCAAGGCCCACCCATGGCTGTAGAACTGATGTTGATAATGATGATGATGATGGTGATTGCATCCATTACAAATACAACTGTGCTTCAGATGAATAAGGAATTTTGTACTGACTGTCATTACTATGGACATAATTTGTTATTTATGAAATGCTAAGAAGAGATCAATACAGGTACTGGCATTTTGAGTGACTGCATGTAGTATGTTTATTAATATCAATGTTTGTTTTCAGGTGGTAGAGCTGTTAAAAATAAATACCACAAGCCTAGCAGTGATGGTTGTGGCTCTCTTGGATTGGAGGTTAGACTTCTGTCTATTGACTACTAAACAGTTGTACTTCTTAGAAGCAGTTATATGCAAACAAAGTTTGGTTCATTGTAAAACTAAAGACAATAGATGGCATGTTTTTACTCTATGGTGATCACTTTCATTACTTGGGTTAGAGGGGTTATATATATTATTCATCATTGTAGTGCAACAAATTATGAAGAATTATAAATTTACATTAATTAACCATGTCTGACATGGTTTGAACCTGATGACTTATTCTTCACTGCCATGGCATTATGTATGCAGCCTGAACTCAATTGTAAACATTAACTATAAACTGAGGCTTCAAAATGGCATATGGAAGGAATTTTTGTGACTTAAGTGTGCAAAAAATCTAAAATAAAGAAATGCCAGCTAGGTGTTAATGTGCATATGTCATAAAATACTTGGAACACATTGTGATAAAGGTAATTGGTATTTGATAGTAACAAATTTAATTATTAACAGTGAGGATATATGATGGGGTGACTTGGGAATGTAAAAATGGTGGAAAATTTTCTTCCATAGTTTTTCAGAAAGGGGGTGGAATTGCTTTGTTATTCCAGTGCCATGTTACCTTGACAAGAGTTGAAAGATGTTTTGTTATTTGAAATGTCTTTTTGGGTGGTATTCACTATGTCATGGTTGGCATGTTGTCTTCAAGCTACAGATTGGGTGGACGATTCTGTAGGTTGCTTTATAGTGTGTGTCATTATATATTTTAGTTTTCTTACCAGTGTATAAACCATTGGACATGAATAGTGTCACTCAAATAAAACACCCAACTAGATGCAACAATCAATAATAAAATTTATTGCTTTGTTGTACAGACACTGCTCAACATGTTTTGGGCATTACAATGCCCATCATTTTGTTACTAACAAACCGACCACGACTGAGAACATTTCCACCTCCACATTCATACGGAAACCAGAGGCTGCAACGGCAGTTTGACGGGCTCCTGATGATGGGCATTGTAATGCCCGAAACATGTTGAGCAG
>Ga0268261_10002753_pt1 | contig 12668 bp, 6 predicted proteins | sample TergutNc150P1_FD_190353 | JGI IMG/M metagenome (GOLD analysis project Ga0268261, IMG submission 190353) | Nasutitermes corniger P1 segment gut microbial community from laboratory colony in Florida, USA - Nc150 P1 (SPAdes) (version 2) | ecosystem: Host-associated > Arthropoda: Insects > Digestive... | reverse complement strand
CCTGGGGGGTAAAGGCGGCCGGTGTGTCGGGCTGACAACCTTACCACCTTCATGTGCCGATTGTCTTGAAATCTGGGAGCCTCAACCTCCTGGAACCCTCAGGGCCTGTTCAGGCCTGTAATGGGATTGCTTTACCTTTTACACTCGCACATTGGTTCCTGTCTAATGCTTTGTTCTTCCAGTCCTTGATTATCGAGATTTGCAGAAACAGCTAGTTTCTTCTGACACAATCAGTGAACAGGTATATCTCGTGGTTGCTGAAGATCTCACAAATACAAATGTACTGCATGCAGGTGGCAGTGCTTTTTATTTCCTGGCTGAATGGCATTTCGTGCTTCTCAGTTGTCACATTGGTGGGTGCACTGTGTCTTTTGCATGCATTCCGCTAAAGACGTCTCATCTTTGAATTTCTACAAGGGGATTATTGAAGCAACATCAGATTATTTTCCAAGTTTGTATTCGAATTGAGCCAGAAATAATCAGTTTGTTCTACAAGTTGAGGATGCTGTTCTTGTGGTGTATGATGCTGTGTCACTGGGTACCTATTTGTACTGCCATTTTTAAATTACTGTAAATTTTCATTCCATAAACATTACATAGAACTTACAGCAATGGAAATGTATTTTCAGATATTAGAGTTCCTGTACCAGGTATTACTTCTTTATATTTAGCGACAGTTTATGAGAAATCTGTAGCATTATTTTCAAGAGGAAGTTGTTTTGGTTGGTCAGTCAGACTTCCTTAACGGACTTCACGAGATGGAATGAGTGTTTGGAACTGTGGATAATTGAGGAGTCAGGTCATGTGGGATGTGATGCTGTGTCATTGCATCAGTGTGTCCAGAGATCACAGTGCCTCTGTTGTCATTGCATCAGTGTGTCCAGAGATCACAGTGCCTCCATTGAGTACCTAACCCTTCAGGATGTAGGCATTACAGGAACACTCACACAAGGACACATCATCAGAGCCCAGAAAACCTCAAAATCATGCCATTAGTTTGTGCCCAGAAAAACAGAAACATTCCAGGAAGAACTTGGGTGGAATTCCTGCTGTTCTTTCTTAGGCAGAGAAAAGGTGATAGTTTCCTTGCAAGAGGCAGGTCTGGAATTACAAACTCAGATTATTGTATTACTACTATTAGTTGTAGCTACAGACACCTAAAAATACAGGGTCAGCATTCTATCAGCAAGTGAAAGATGTGGTGTTGAATGACTGCACAAGAATTGCAGTATTCAGATAGTTCATATTACACCATTTGTTTTGACATGTAACAAATAACAGTGTATCCAGCAAGACAGCTCAGCTGTAAGCAGACACAAAACTGTTACAAGAACTGACTGCCATCTGAGCTTGTGCAATGCATATATGAGCTCGTGCAAGTGGAAGTGAAGGGGCATCCTTCGTACTTCTGTACAGTAGTTTGATATTTTTTATGGCATTACATGAGTTTTTTACATGTGAATCTCCTTTTACTGAAGTATTTAACCTTTAAATGGTGAACCTGGTGCATTATACTGACCTTTAATTCCTCATGTACTGCCAGTCTCTATGATGTATTTAGGGTACTTCTGCTGTTCAGAATCCTCCTCTCCTGGGCAGTAGTTGGAATATGTACCTCGGCATCATTGAAGGGTTTTATATGGTCCAGATGTTAAAACCTGATGACATGTATCTATAACGTGGTAACTTACTTTTCATCCACTTGCTTTCTTTACATTAGACATTGAAGAGTTTCATTCAATACACACTGGATTTTCATAGTGGTTACTGCTCCCCGATGAACATATCAAATTGGTCATAAAAATAAGCCTCGTCCTATGTAACATCTGAATCATGGCTGTGTGATATGACACCAGAATAAGTAAAACAGCTGATTTGTGCGATGCAGTATCAGCACTGTTATTACCTTCAATCAGCATGCGCTGTTTACACATGCTTTATTGTGAATGGTTGTATTTATAATATGTGTTAAAAGTGTTGATGTTACACTTCTGTGCTGTTTTATTTTTCATAATGAAAAGAAGACTGGAAAGGGTGTGCAGGAACTATGTTTATGCTCAATATGTCCCAGAATAATTGTTAATTGGAAATAAAAAAATATTCCAACTTTTTGTAGATGGTCCTCTGTTCATGTTGAATTCTAAAACTGCAGAATTATATCTATCTTTGTGTTAATCATCCTGCTGCATATTCTGCACTTGGAACCATGACAGCAAATTTAGTTGAATGCAACTAACTGTTAGTTGGATTCAGCTAAATTTGTTGTTGTTGTTGAAGAGTTAGATGTCAGGACTCTTATTTTGATTCCTGCTCTAGTTGTGACTGCTCTTTTTACAAATGGGTATTTGTGTATGAATAACAGGTGAGTGTATGGCACACTATTAGGAGGAACAAAGAATAATTTTTGTGACTCGCAGCATGTAGACTGTGGTCCATAGAAATGTTTCTGTAAAATTTTTGCTGTCATGCATGTGAAGGGCCATTGCCTGAGCCAGCCATATTTGCTAGCTACACAGCAAGCAAAGTGTCCGTGTGGTAAACAGATGCTTTTTCGTTTAAAAGCGTAAAGATATGCTGCATGCATCCACAAAGGAGGAACTGAAATTCGGTGAAATTGGTAATTAACTACACAGAGCAGAGTCCTTGAGAAACTAACAGTTCCTCAGCCAGTCAAGAAATTCCATGCATTTTATGGAACCCAAAGTTTCATTACTGCATTCACAAGAACCTGCCACCTGTCCCTGTCCTAAGCCAGATCAATCCATTCCATCCCCCATCCCACTTCGTGAATATCCATTGTAATATTATCCTTGGGTGAAATTGCTAACTCCAAAATGTTGAGGAGTTGGGCTCTTCTGGAATGTGACCTGTGTCACTGGGTTATTTCCAGCATTTCAAAGGATCAGAGTGCCTCCATCTTCAGGCACATTCAGTCCAAGAACAATTCTTGGCTGGCTTAACCCAGATGAAGGAAGTATGATTGATTGAAATGTCGGAAACTACTTACTCAACAATAGTGTCACATCCCAAGTGACTCAACACCTCAGCGACAGCACTGTGAAACCTCGGATATCACTGGCCACACACAATGCACTTAAAGTTTACTTCTCTGTTCTGTCAATAAATGTGTGTCTAACTGGTTTCAAATAGGTACACAGTATTTCACATAACTGGACCTTGTGTACAAGTCTTCTAAAACAACTGGCCACGTCAAGATGGAATGGATTTCCACTGTTTCAGACTTTGTCTCCGTGTCACTGGTATTCTCAGGTATTTTTAAAAAATACTGGAAATCCATTCTTTTCTGACATGGATGACTACTCAAAAAGACTTCATTTCATTTAGTTGTTGTGAGAGCTCAAACTCATATTCAACCTCATTTCAACAATCTTCTCTGCTTACTGGCAATGAATTATAAATTTCTGTCAGACACAACTTTTTTTTATATATATTTATTTAGTAATGTATGCTACATGTTTCAGTCATATTTTGACCATTTCTTAGTTATTAATGGCCATTATCCAAAACCAAGTTAAAAATGTATTAATTTGTGAGATGTCTCAAATTTTACAAATGTCATTTATGATGTAGCAATGTGCGTTTGTATGTCTTAAATATTTTTTGTTATTAAGGACATACCACAAGTAATTACAAAATATATTTTCAGCGCATTTCCACCTTGGTTTTAGATAATGTATATTAATGCCTGAAGGTGGTCAAAATATGACTGAAACATGCAGCATACATCATGAAATAAATATTTAAAAAAAATTTGTTTGCCATAAAATTGTCATTTACGGTCAGTTAATTATAAGACAATGGGGTAAATTCCATAAAAATAATTCTCCTCTTATATTGTTGACTGTTGTGTTCTGTCGATACTGGTAAGTAATATTTAAGTCTTAAATGAATACTGCATGTCCCGAATCATGTTGCCTTTTGTAACTTTTCAGAAATGTTACTTCATTTACCTACTATTGCTTGGTTTCAGTAACTCATTTATCATGCATAATTACAATCTTTCTTTGTACTATAGTCATGTGTTTACTGTAGCAGCATAAAACAAATGAACAGTGGCTTGTTTCATTACAGTACATATACAGAGTTTCTGCTGAAAATTTTTGTTTTCACGGTCCAGAAATAATTCCTTCTGTCCTGTTAGCACTGCATCAAAAAATACTTGAAATAGAAACTGCAGCTCTAAATCAGATTTTTATTGTATGTCATGTATATTATTGTGTAGCCTCTGGTCCCCTCTTCCCTATATCCATAACAGTTTTTTGTCTGTGTGTCTTCTTCTTCCATCCTACAGATCGGCAGCAATTGGTTCTTCCATGACACTGGTCAACTACATGACAGTACATCCAGCAACACAGTAATTTTGCAGTCCGTTAGGTCAGTTCGGACAGGCTGTCACCAAATCCGTACCAAGGCTTTACTTCTGTACGCACAGGAGGAACAACTTTCAGATTGTTCTGTATGATGGTCCTAGTTCTCAAAACTTTGAAATAAATTTACTGTTTTGTTGACGGTGCATCGTGATATATCCGTACAGTATGAACCAACGGGACGCACTATTTACTTTCAATTTATTTCACTAGTTAACCTCTACATGTTTTGAGCAGGCTTACTGCTTGTCGTCAGGAGGTACTACTCTGTATATAACATAATTTGAAATTTTACTGACAACAAAATGTTTTATGCTTTTTAACTATGTATATATACTTAAGTAATTTTAAACAAATCCATTTTTTCAGCATGACATACACCAGTTGCTGTATATACAGAGTAGTACCTCCTCATGATGAGCAGTAAGGCTGCTCAAAACATGTAGAGGTTAACTAGTGAAATAAATTGAAAGTAAATAGTGCATCCCGCTGGTTCTTACTATACAGATACGTTGAAATAAATAATTTACATTCCAACAGTTCATCTCTTAAATATTAGCATATCCTGTCAGTTGACACAATATTGTCACTGCAGTATACTTTTCATCACTGCTCGCATTGTGTGGTATATATATGATGTAAGAGAATCCCAGACACCAAGAGACATTTGCTGTCCCTGTCTTATCCATTCACTTATGTAAATTCACGCTGTAAACAGTTTTTGTAGAACAGCTTTGCCTTTCTGAACTTCTGGAACCAGTGCTTGGTGCTGTTGGTAGATGGAGTAGTGGAATGTCATGGGCCTCTGTACATTTACAGTCGACAGATTATGCAGGTCCAAGCTATTATTATTACTATTATTATTATTAATTTGTGTTGTTGTTGTTGTTGCTGTCTCTTGCCACAGGCTTTTCTCCATGGTACTTCTCTTGAACCAACGGTGATCTCCACCACTCAGGCTTTAGTTTTCACACTGCAGTACTTTCTATACCGTGTGTGATGTTCCAAGTATGGCTGTCTTTTGTAGTGAATCTACTGAATGTTTTCCTGGTGTGGCTTCCAAATTTTTCTTTTAACCTTTTGCTAATATTCCAGTGTCTCCAATTATTATCAGTATATCATATATGTCCTGTTCCACGTCTGTTGTACATCTATACATAAGCTCTTGTATTTTATAAAATGTATAAACCACCCAAAAATGCAGTTAAATTTTATGACAGGTTTTTTTTTATAATATCTTCACCAATGTGTTTTGGCTAATAATCTGGCCATGATGTTTTCAATACAAGAATACAGTTTGACATTCATGTGACCGTGCATCGTGTTAAATTTCTTACAATAAAACCAACTAGATGCATTAATTTCTCAAATTTATTCTTGGAATGAAACTGTACATGTTTTGGACAGTTCCTCTGTCCATCATCTGGAGTTTTTCACTGTACACACAGCAATGGTATATGTCATACAGGTTTGCTGACAGCTTGCGAGCAAGCTGTCAGCAAACACAATGTTAGGTACATGGAATAGTCTTCTTATTACAAAACAAGCAGTGCTGAATGTAACAGGTATATTATGAGTCCTCCTGATTTTGCAGTGGCATACCAAGGAATTGTATGTATGTTTGTTTGTTTCAGTAAGAATCTTACCTACATACATCCGTTTTGAGGGACACCTAGAGAATTTTGTGGGAGTGAATTTTACAGTACGTGTTTTTTCTACATTTAATACAAGCTGATTTACCTAGAACCATTTAGATGTATGTATGATAAAACTGACTTGAATATTTGTTTAGTCATAGTTATTAAAAAAGAGTACACTGGTATCATCAGCAAGCATTATAACTTCAGAAAATTTTACTGATTGTTATGGGAAAATCATTAATATACAGGCCTATATGTTAAAAAGCACAGGGCATACAACCAATCCCTGGGGAACCCATGTTTGATAGATTCCCAATTTGAAAATCAATTTTGAGCACTTAAATATTCAAATTCCGCCCTTTGTTTCCTGTGGTAAGACGCACCAATCCAAGATTATGCCTCTTGGAGCATAAAATTGCGATCTCAGTAGCAAAAGCTCTTGCCAAATCAAAAAACACCTGCAACATACCTTTTTTATTCCATGCTTTAAGAACAGAATCTGTAAGTTTAAGTTACACTGTCTGTTGATAAACCTCTTCTAAATCCATACTGTTCAGAGACCAATATATCATGATTTTTGTATATGTTGATTTAATCTTTGATAAATCAATATTTTAAAAATCTTACTGAATCCTGTTAATGGAGAGACTGATCTATAGTTGGATAACTGACACTCATGATCTTTTTTGATTAAAGGATTTACAATAATATACTTAAGATGATCGGAATATTTGCCCAAGTTGCTGATTTACTGTAGTTGTAAGCCAAAGTGTTGCTGAGGTGATGTCTGCATAATTTTAAAATTTTGTTAGATAGTCCATAACTTGATGAATTCCTACACTTCAGAACATTTATTGTACATATTATCTCAGCTTGTGTACTTGGAATTGTTACAATTTCCAGAGAACCATTAGGAAACGAATTCCTAAGAAATAAAGTAACAATCGGTATTTGCGTGTTCTTTATCGAAGTTAAAAAGAATTTATTAAAAGCCTCAGCTGCTTGATATGAATAAATCTTTATATCATATTTAAATAATGGCACATGTTCTACAGAACGCGCTTTTCCAAATTCATTCTTAATAATGTTCAACTTCATGCTTAATGCTGAAATATTGAATTAAGAAAAAAAAAATGTTAGTCAGAACACGCCATTGTTTTTAAAGTGAGTGCGAAAACGCTACTGAAATACAGCACATTCAAATGCATCTCCAAAACAAACAGGGCTATAGGAATAGGTGTAGTCCTTGGCAACATCTGCCTTGTATCGAGCGTCCCACAGGTCATTCCGTCAAAAAATAACGCGTGGTTTTATACTTAGGTTTTAGTATACTACACTCGTTATTGTTCTTATTTTGAAGGTATGTTAGGCTCTTTCGCACCATGATCCACATCACTTTTCTTCACCAGGAGTCCAAATACTGTTCCTGATATTCATGTACGGCTAGAGGAATGACATTTCAGTGACCTGCATGAATTCCTGTAGAGACCTCTTGTCAACTCCGAAATCACTGAAAAACAGTATACGATAAGTATAAAATGGAATAAAATTGACTTTAATATTACTATCTGCTGAATCACGGGTTCAAAATAACGTAACTGACACCGAACAATCAATAATACGTGTAGCCTATGTACGCTGCGTTAACGCTGCCCTGTCTTTACCGGACTTCAGTACATCCCAATAAGCAGAGACCCTACCCCTGCCGTGATGCACAACGTACTATATAACACACCGAATACATGCACGCATTGTATTGCCTAGTGAGTTTAATTATTAGTATGGATCAGTTCGGGAAACAACGAAAACAATGGCATGCTAATATTTTCTTGTAAACCTCCATATGCACCATACAACTCCGACTGTCACAAACTCGTTTATACATCTGTTCCTGGTCATTGCTCGGTAGCTTATCTGTGGTATTCAATGGAATCGGAAATTCAAATGCCTTGTATGTGGCGGCATCTTTTGATAATAACGAAAAATAATACACGGTTTGTCGTTTGTCACCTTTTTGTGTTGCAGAGTAGATGTAATGGCTTCCCAAAGTAATTAATGGATGAATAATTAACAATCATATTGCGGGTATTGATCCTGATTATTTTGAAGTTATGTGTTATTGTGAGTGTCATAAACAGTGAAGCCACCCAACGCACTGCGAACTGAACTTCAGTCCTTGCAGCCAGGTGAGAATGGATTAGTTATTGAATTATAATTGGGCGTTCTGACTGACCTTTTTTAATTAAGAAAATATAATGTATATTACTGCTCGATGTTGTATTAAGTTTTAGGACTGCACTTGTTACGCTGCATAAAAGAAATTTATGCTGTTTATGCTATGGAAGTAAGGTTAAGTCGGTCGTAACAGTAGAAAGTGGCGTACATAGTTCATGAATTTCTGGCAATTAGCACAGTTTTTGGTTAGAACACATTTTCTTACGATTTATTTGCATGTAGTGGCCTAGTGTATTGCGATTAAGAAACGTTTATAGCCTGACGGTGTTGCCTTTACTGTTGCAAGTATCATGTAGTTATTTTCAGAAGCTGCCATGAATTTTATTTTGTACTTAATTGAACATGAATGTAAACGTCAGTTCTCATTGTCAGATTTCATTCACTGTTAGTTTTAATGCATTTCTTCGTAATGTTTGTGAGCTGTATTCACTATTCCACTTCATAATGTTTATGGTGCTGCTTGTGTTAAAGGAACTAAGAATCTGTTACTCAACTGTAGTAATTTAGTGAATGGAAATAATTTTGTCTTGAGCTGTATTGTTGTTGTCCTGATTTGATTAATGCTTAGGGTTGTGAAGAGTAGCACTGTTCTAGTTTTTCTGCCTTCATTATTTTTTTATTAAGGCTGAAGAATTGTGGGCAGTTGCTGCAGCTGTGTTTCAAGTACATTACAGAAGTTTAAAATGAATTGTGGATTTAAGCTATTTGTCATATTCTTGTCATTTGTGACAAATATGACTTTAGGAGTTTATGTCACCTCAGTTGGTTTCTGTAAGCCTTAAATTAATTTGCATTTTTAGAATAAGCTGTGTCCAGTGACCAGAGTTCCAAACATACAACAACAAAAATAAAAACAACAACAGTAGCAGCTCCTCCTTTTCCTCTTTCTCTACTGCCACCACCACCACCACTGCTGCTGCTGCTCCTGGTTTCTTTTTACCTGTGATTCCGCAGTAGGTTTAAACAATTTTTTGCCATTTATTTAAAAATTTAGCATTAAAATATGTGTGTCAAGGTAACTGAACAACATTGAGACACTTTCAGGAATTCGGGATAGCTCAGTCAGTATAGTGACTGGACTGCAGACAGGATACTCCAGGGTTTGAACCACGGTAGGGACAAGAGAGTACTCTCTTCTCTGAAATGTCCAGACTGGCTCTGGGGCCCACCCAGCCTCTTATTCAGTGGGTACTGTGGTTGTTTCTCAGGGGTAAAATAGTTGGGGTGTGATGTTGATCACTCCCCACCATCTTGTGCCGAAGTTAAGAATGACTGGACGTGTACCTGTGCTCCCCATGTATGCCTTCATTGTGTGGATGGGGATAGCTTTACTCTTTTTTTACTTTACATTTGGGAATAAGTAATTTGTTTATTATATATTTGATATGTTTAGACTGAGTCTTACATTTTATTGGTCAGGGGATTACCTTAATTTGCATATAGGAAGCAGACACGCCAGGACTGCTGCCAGTAATGATGTGTAAACCCTGCATTCATTCACACGTTTGGGGGTAGAATAGAATAGAGTAGAACAGAATAGAATGGAATAGAATAGACTATATTATGGGTTTAAGCCCTTAAGGACCCAATGCACATAAGCCTTTTACAAGCAGGCCAGTTGTGCCTTTTTATTCTTTGACCTTTCTCTCTACAGCCTTTATAAAGGCTTGGATTGGTCTTGGATAAGTTCTCCTAATAACCACTAGGTTCAGCTTGCCTGAGCCCAGAGAGAAATACCCCATAGAATGTTGTGGTCAGAATAAGGCCACAGACTTCTAAGTTATATGTAACGGAAACATATCAAGTTCCATTTCCGGCCCAGTAAACATATTGGCCAAGCCCTCCCTTTCTAAGGCCTTAGGTTTCCCTTATGGAGCCCTATAAAAGAAATGTTCCATTTCCAGAGCCTTCCATTACATGTCTCTCGGAGTCCTCAGTATAGGAGCTCTCCATCCAGGTTTCCCTCACGGAGCCTGTATAAAGAGAGAGATGCTCCATTTCCAAAGCCTTTCGTGACATGTCATACATACCTCGCAGAGTTCCCACTAAAGCAGTCCTCCCTCCAGATTCCCCTTACAGAGCTGTCAAAGAGAGAGAGAGAGAGAGAGAGACACTCTGTTTTCAGAGTATTCTTTTACTGTCTGTCAAAGTCCTGGTAAACGAACCCCCCCCCCCCCCCCCCCCTTCAGGTTTCCCACACATGTTAGGGATGTGTAAATGATCTGTCCATTCTCTGTGCTACAAATATCTTATTGTTCTGCTAAAATAAAGGGATTATTTTGTGGTGAATTGTGTTCTAAGAAATCCTGATCTGTGGACAGGTATTATCACTGCAGGGCTCAGTAATTTCATGTGCTTGACATTCTGTATATATGAAATTGGTTCTTGTTTATGTAATCTGTATAAACAAGTGATTAATTATGTGAGGAATTTCTGTTTCGTATTTTGTGTGTACTTGGAGGTAGGCTTATGTGACTGGATGTTGCTTTATAATTTCTTTTTATGATTTTGTACGTGGGATTATGGTCCATAAAAAGCTGTGTACCTGCTAAGAATGCTCTATTCTGGGATGTGATGTGATGCCATGTAGGATTATAAAAATTTGTTAACATTTCAAAAGAACCTACTGCCTTAGCCTTCAGATTAGGAGGGTTGAGACTAATCTGTTTGGATGTGGAAGCTGTGGGTTACTCAGAAATGTTGACCTTGGGAACTTCAGATGCTGGCACTTCATATTTGTCAGTCCTCAGTGTGGAATGTGCCTCATGTCTCCTTTATGGCACTTAGAATTTTGGGGTGACTCTTAGAGTTTCAGGAACTTTGTGTATAAATTTCTATGAGCCTACTTGGTGTCACATCCCAGAAGGTGGTGATCTTCATAGTTGCTGCTGTGAAAAGCTCTAATCTTATGTGTTCCCTTTGTTATTTGAATATTTGTGGGAAATCAGAGTGAATTTAGTGTAGTCGTTATGGCGACCAGGGTATGGGCTGGGTGGTACAGGGTTTGAGTCTCAGCAGGGTTAGAAAATTTTCCCTCTGTAATGTACAAACTGGCTGTGGGGCTCACCCAGGCTCCTATTAAGTGGGTACCAGAGACTGTTTCCAGGGTATGAAGGTGACCACTTGCCTCCAGCTAGTGCCGAGGTTAAGATGAGTGGAGCTGTACCTCTTCATGGTGTGCACAGGGACAGCTTCACTTTACCTAAGGAATATCTGTTGTAGTCTTAAATTGGAAGTCCAGGCTTTATCTCTGCCAGTAACTCTGGTAATAATGTTCCTTTTTCTCTCATTTTGTTCAGTAAAATTTATAGCTACCATAATTGAATTGACTGTTGTACTTCAGCAAATGCAAGTCGTCACGGGTAATATGTACAGTCACTGCAGGGGATTGCCATCATGTGGTTAGCAGTGAAGATGATGAACGTGGTTATGAATCTGATGGAGGCAAATTGTTTGTGCACGTACATATTTTTATTTCACGTTTTAAATTAAGTCGTGTCTTGATTGTGCTGTTGAGACCCCCAGAACTGGACATTGTTGTACACTGTTGCATATAGTTGTTGTAGTATATCTATACATTTTGGTATGTCAGCAGTAAGAGCTGTCAGAAGCACAATTTGTTCATATCATGATATACACAAACCAACTTGAACATTCCCTGAGGGGTAACATAATCAAAATGACTTCATTTTAATTGAATGAAGAATGTATGTTTCAGAATTTACATATGTGGAAGTAGCAATAATAAATATAAGTGAATTTTATTGTTATTGTTAAGTTAAGAGAAATGCTGGTTGCAAGATTTGATGCTCAGAGTAGTGCTGCTGAATGTTCGAGTCTTCAGGGATATGATGCTGTGTGGATGGGCGAGTGGATTGTATTTCCTTCATCTTAATGTTCATGCAGTTCAAGAAGAATGCTGCTAGACCCTGCAAATGAAGGCACTATAATCCTTTGAAACGTAGGTAACTGCCTGCCTGCCTGCCCTGTGTCACAGCAGCACATCCCAGAAGATTGGAATGTTTCATAGTCCTTGTTCTTATTTAGTGCAGTCAGCCAGATTCCTGAAACAGTTTTGTGTTACTCAAACTATGCATATTCTTACAGTCAATACATTGACCAACAATTGCTCCTAATAAAACACAATTCATGACAGGTATCAAACTTCTGCATGTTTTGGCACTGGGGTGCCACCCTGAGGGAGTTTTTAGAACAAAGGAATACAACTCAGTAGAAATACCAAAAGATGCAGCTTTGTAATAGAATTTATTATTCCAAAGTTTACTGAAGGCTCAACATGTTTCGAGCGGCACACCGCTCATCATCGGGAGCTCTAAACTGTATTTGCAGCCTCTGGTTTATATACCCATGTGGTGACCGGCCGTTGCCAAGGCAAGCCTTGGCA
>Ga0268261_10002752_pt1 | contig 12671 bp, 4 predicted proteins | sample TergutNc150P1_FD_190353 | JGI IMG/M metagenome (GOLD analysis project Ga0268261, IMG submission 190353) | Nasutitermes corniger P1 segment gut microbial community from laboratory colony in Florida, USA - Nc150 P1 (SPAdes) (version 2) | ecosystem: Host-associated > Arthropoda: Insects > Digestive... | reverse complement strand
AGAGGCAAGAAATGTGTTCCATTATATACAGTACAAATTTATACCCTCCAAAAAATATATAAAAAAGTTATTCCAGTGCCGATACACACTGCAGTATGCAGGACGTAATATCATCAATGATTTGAATAACTTACTTTAATGTCAGTGCTATAATAGTCTTGTGTCTTGAAACCTTTTGAGAGACTGGTGAAATCCACCGAAACCTGCTCAGAAAAAATGCACACAATACAGACGGAGAGTTTTATGAATTTAACAAACAATGTTGTAGTCTATAAACGATAAATTATTTTCCTGCTCACATTTATTGTGATATGAGAAGATAATTTATGTGAAAGTTTAGTGAAATAAAGCTGTAAATTTTTATAATCCAAGTACACGGGCAGCAGAAAAAATATTTCCGAACTCTAGGGGTTCCCTGAATGTCAGGTTAAGAAGCGTTGACATAATATTTATCTGTTGGTTATATAGCTCTTGGGCCCATAATTAATTACTTTTCTGTCAGAGACTATATAGAGCAAAGGAAGATTTGTGTGTTTCTTTTAATAGAGGCAGTGTTAAAGCAGCTTCAAATAATAACTGTAGCCAAAGCGTAATGATTGAACTAATTTTTATATTTCACAGTTCTAACACAAAGGAACGTTTTCACTGCTGTCTGTCATTGTTGGAGTTCGGAAACCGTCTGAAACAAGCATAGAAAGAAACGTTTAGAATAAACATGAAGTATCGGCACTGTTATGTGGCTTTGTATCAAGATTGTTTACAAGAAAATGCAATAGAAAAGCAAACGGTGATATTTGCTCATTCTTTCCATCACAAATCTTCTGTGTGAGCAGTTATAACATGAATGAACGGTTAAAGTTTCAGAATTCATGTTTCCCATGTGTTACAAACACATTTCCTAGAAACCACTATGTTTCTAAAAAATCACATTTTTTTTATTACAGACCAATTATAATTTTTCCAAAGACTCATCTATTTTAATTCTAATATAGTTAGAGCATTCCCACAACAAGAAGGCACAAAACACGGTCTTATTTGTTTTTGACAAGATCACAACATTTATTCTCACTATGTCCTAAAGGAATGGAGGATACGTATAGCAAAAATTTGAAATTTAAACTGAAATATAGCTCACGCATCAGAAGCTGTAAATTCAAACGCGTGTAAATACTCATTCCCATTATGTAAAATCATCACTAATATTATCGACAGCAGCAGCAGCAGCAGGAGAGGTGTAGGCCTCGTGACCAGGTCTGGTCCAATTAACAGCCTAAAATTTTTAGTTATATTAACGTTGCCTGGTTTCCCACGTGGTCGACATTTCACAGAAAATTGCGGTAGTCTGTCCATTAGACGAAGTTGTAATTAATTAATTCTCTCATATTGAGTCGTTTTAAACTGGGTTGTTTTAAATTCTGATAAAGAATTTTCATTGGCTTTCTATTCTTGTCATGTGTTTATTGATTGTCTCCCCAAAATTTTTATGCCATTTAATTTTATCATTTTTTTACTTTTTCTCTTAATGCAAATTTTCCCATCTTTATAATAAAGTACGCGATATCAAAGTGTTACATATTTTAAGTCTAGTGTCTTTCTGGACTTCAGAGTTTGTTAAATGTCTGTTAATAAATATCGTTACCTGGATCAAGTTTGATATTTTACGGTAACATGTTCGTATTCTGGTATCCAATAGGGCAATTTAAGTAACTGTTACGGGTATCTCAGCACAGAATTAGCATAAAATTGTGTAACAGAACTTAAAACTTGCAATGAGACCAATCTTTCATGAAGACAATTTACTAGTTCCAGAATTTCCCTCTTATGTCTGCCACTTTTGAAAAAATGGAATTTGAAGTTGGCTCTTCGACAGAAGCAATTTACCTCGGATCGGACAATCAGTTAGTACCTGATAAGATATCTTCAGGACAAAAACTATTTAAGCAGCAGCAATTCACTGCCCTTATTAAACAACTTTCTTTGTCTAAAGACAAAAAATATTTTCTTGCCAGTAGATTGAAGGAAGGAGATTTGCTGTTTAAAGGAAGGTCCAATTTTTATGATGAAATCCCAAGTCATACGTGATTTTTATTAAACTTCTGCACGGTGCCATCTTGCTTATACATGAGGCAAAGTCAATGGGCTGGCAACATTAGAACAAATTGCATTCATTTGACTGTAGCATAAGAAAGCGGAGTCATCTGTTTTCTTTCGCTGTAGCTTTTATATTTCGTGTTTTACTAGTGTAATGTTCAAAATTACAGGTTTGGACTGTTGGTTAGATTAACTTCGAAATTGGTTTCACAACGCCTGGCCCAGTTAAGAAATTATAGAATGCAGGAAATCTCAATCGTCTTGCCTGCAAGTTTTATTGTGTCAGCATGACCTAATTGCTTCACATGTACACCACACTTTGAAATTGTAACTAACTAGAGCACGATGTTTGCCGCAATGGCGGAAGACGCTGTGATCAGCGTATATTTCCTTATATATACCCGCACTCCGGTGACCGGGTTATTCGAATCCTGGCTACTTTGAATCCACGTCAGTTGGACGTGCGAAATTACATCACGACGACCTATTTTCCGATACCGACGTAGTGCTCGTCAGAGGAATATTACACAGATTGGAAATACTCTTACAGTAGTAGAGAATGGTACTGTACATTGCAGCGCTACTGCTACTTCAAGGTGAGTCCAGCTGACTATATTTACTAAATTCACTCGAGCGGCAAGTTTCGAAGCCCCCCTTTTTGAGCACAAAGGCAAGACGATTATTCAGTTATCTAAACTCTTATTACTGCTTTTATATTGAACTACTGTAAATTGTATATACGTGTGTGTCGTGTGTGTAAATATATGTCTCTAGGAATTAGTGACATACGGGTCGTTGGACTGGACATAACCTCCCTTTGCATCCCTAAAATTCGTCGTACTTAGGTACGTGGTGGCAGCAATACCCCGACTTACGGTCACGCAGTTTAACGACGGTGCCCGTAAGTAAAACCCCAGTACTGTCAATGGTTTTCGAACCCCGGCCAGTACGGTTAGTGACAGCGGTGTTTTACTGACGGCTGGGCATTACAGTTAGTGACTGCGGTGGTTCTCAAACCCGGGTCATTACACTAGTACTACCAAATAAAATTCTGTCAGTTGTTCTGGTCGAGGTCTTATTATCGCACGGGCTATCAAATTTTTATATTTTTCCAAGATCACTCACGTTTAAGGAAAGCCATTCGAATCGAGTAATTTGCAGACTGCACCAAGATATTCATCAACATTTACTTCTTTGTCAATAACGTCCCTCGTTCCTGTCACTGGTGCACAGTGTCTAACACACTGACGTTAACGAAATTCTTCTCAGTTCGTTCCTGGTTTTCTTTTTACATCTTTAGTTCAGTTCTCACAGTTAACTAACTTGCGCTCTTTATACCTGAAATTGGTGTCAATTTGTCTGCGTGTTTTTGTTTTTTTTTTAAATTTTATCATTCCACGTGCCTTCCCTGTATACAGTCTGTTTTTTACGCATCATCAACCTTCTACACCAACACGACAATATTGAATTCCACACCTTACAGTTCTTACAGCATTGCGCATCATAACAAAAACAATTTATGGAAATGCAAAAAACAATACATACATATCATATTTAAATTGGAAATAGTCTTTTTCGATTAAGTACATTATAACATTATATACATTTTAAAATGAAAACAAATTATTTCCTTACTTAACAACATTGTTAAAAATGTTATGTAAAATTATTCATTCCATTAAAAATCAAATTATTTTATTTGTCGGTCGCTTTTCCTAGACTTTTCCCTTCTTTGTTACAATATAATACTTGTATTTATTACCCTATTTCCAGACCGTTAGTAGATCAATTATCTTCGGGGTCGAGTAGAGAATTTCAAGTTGTACTACTCTAAATTCCACTCTTCTGGCTGGCGTTTTCAGGGACGTTTGCTACTTGATCCTGGTTGCAGTGTTTAACGTCCATCGACGCAACTTATTTGTAGGTTCCCTTTGCATCGGATATGCTAGAATAAAGACGACGGTTCAAAACTTCAACATTTCAATCTGTAATGTATTCAGGGAAGGGCAATACATTTCCTTGTTTATGTCAGGTATATATCTGCAGTTTTGCGAAAGAAATAACCCAAATTTAGGGACGGCTATGACTTACATTTTGCTTCATGTGCGGTCTCACTGTAGTGAATAACATGTAGGAACAGGTTATCGTCTAATTCAATGAAGTTGGAGACAAATTTTGGTCTGAATTGTTAGGATTCTGTACTGAATTTAGGTGACTGTTCATCTGAGAAGACTTGATATTTAAAATGTGTAGAAATTGAATCTGAACAAAATCGGAACATGCCATCAATTGAAAGACCTTCTGCATATTTGGAAGAATAAGATGGCTTATCATCAATGTGAAGTTAGGTGAGATGAGCTGAAAATATTAAAATATGTGAAATGAATGATAGACTTCTTAGTTTCTTGTTTGTGCAGCTGATTGTAACCTCTTTGGGAAGAAAATAAATGTGGTATACATAAGTTTAAATTGTTTGCAAGATAAAAAGAAGTGATTTTTTTAAATCTAAAATGAAAAAGAAGTATTTAAATGGTTATATCTCATTTTCAAATGGCATGAAAACTTATAATATGGTTTCTCTGCTGTAAAATGATAGCTGCAGCCTTGTGTGACCTCACATTATAGAAAATCTCGTAATACAAGTAAGATAACCATTATAAAGTTCAAATATATCCTATTTAATAGTGGGTAATTTCTCACTTAAGAGCTTTCCCAATAAAACAGCTAGATTTTTCTAATAAATCAGCGAGCATTTTCTATTATATCTGCGAGCTTTTCTAACAAATTATCGAGCATTTTCTAATCAATTCGCGAACATTCCTTTCCCAAACAGAAAGCCTTCATTTCTATTTATATGTAACCTAAATTTTCTTTACGTTCTACTAACGAACTTTTTTTCCCCTCATAATACGTAGTACCATTGTTTCTCTAAAGAAGACATTTGACGTTCAATTACAGCATGGTATATTACAAAGACATCATAATAACAGCCGGCACGTAGGAATAAAATCACTGCCTTAAAAATTGATCAACATTACCTACGGTTTTTTCTTCCAAATAGCAATAATATTCTTTCCCTACATTAAAAGCTAAAATGTTCATACATACATTTTTGTATAAAATATCAGACAAAGGAAGGGCAATCAGATAAAATATCACACAAAGGAACAGAAAGTGAAATTGATATCAGTTTGATATCCATTAGTCTATACATTGGCCGTTGATGTGCTTTTATATCACTTGTTCCACAACCATTTTTTGCTTCAAATCACAACTAGGTTGGTAAGCAGACAAGCCACATACGAAAAATTTAGTTCTGGAACCGCAATATAATTTTATAGGTGTATAGATATGTACATTTATATCGTGTATCAGTATATTTATATATTTATTTTTTTTATTTATAAACATATCCATATATATAAATATTTATTTCCACAATTTTAATTTTCTTGTTAGGAGCAAAATTTTAAATAATTCCATTTGCTCTATACAGCGGTTTTGCGGATCAACGCGATAAACAGCAAGGACAGGCAACTCTCACACGGCTTTCAGCGCACATTTCTCTGAATCCTTTCACCATAACTACGTGAAACAAACACACTGTAATTATATTCAGAATAAATGAAGGACACGGGAAGCAACATCTTATCATTTACATATTTCTAAATTTATACCTAAGATTACATCGGTAACTTGTTGTATGCAGTGTATTGGGCAGAATATGAATATACTTCCAAGATTTTACTGAGCAGATGAAAGAATTATGTTCAATTGTATACAGTACATATTGTTACCAAAAAATAAAAAAAAAAAGAAATTCCAATGCCGATGCGCACTGCTGTATACAGGACGTGTTATCCTAAGTTCTTTTAATAAATTGCGTCTTATTTATTTTAATGTAAGTGATATAACTTTCTTGTGTCTTGAACTTTTTGAAAGACTGGTGAAATACACGGAAAACTGCTCAAAAAAAGCATACAATACAGAAGGAGAATTTTATGAATTTAACAAAAAGATTATAGTCCATAGCCGATAAATTACTTTCCTGCTCACATTCATTGCGATAAGAGAAAATAATGTAAGTTAAATGTTATTGAAGTAAAGTTGTAAAATTTGTCTTATCCAAGTACACGGGCAAGCAAAAAATATATTTACTAGTTATTGGGCTTCCTTGAACGCCATATTAAGAACCGTTGCCATAATATTTATCTGTTAGTTTTATAGCCCTGAGGTCCAAATTTAATCACTTTTCTGTCAGAGACTACGTAGATCAAAGACATATTTGTGTGTTTCCTTTAATAGAGACAGTTTTAAAGCAGCATCAAATAAAAAATATAGTCAAGCCTAATGAAAGAACAAATTTTTACATTTGACACTTCAGCCATAAAGCAAGGTTTGCACTGCTCTTTGTTATTGTTGGAGATTGGAAACCGTCTGAAACAAGCTTAGTAGTAAATATTTAGAATAAACATGAAGTATCTGCACTGTTATTTGTCTTTGTATCAAGACTGTGTACAAGTAAATGCAATAGTAAAGCAAACGATATTTGCTCATTCGTTCCGTCAGCTATAACATGAATGAACGGCTAAAGTTGAAGAATTTATTCTTTCCCATGGGTTACAACCTCAATTTCTAGAAATCACTATCTTTCGAAAGAAAAAAATCACGATTTTCTCATTACAGACTAATTATAGATTTCAAAAGACTCATCTACTTGAATTCTAAAATAGTTAGGACAGTAAGAAGGCACAAACCACAGTGTTATTTATTTTTGAGGTCACAACATTTTATTCTCACAATTTCCTAAAGGTAGGTATTGGAAGGTAAACATAGCAAGAATTCGAAATATAAACAGAAATATAGCCCACGCATCACAAGCTGGGAATTCAAACGTCTGTAAATACTCATTCCCGTTATGTAAAACCATCATTATTATTATCGGCAGCAGCAGCAGCAACAGCAACAGCAGCAGAGGTGTAGGCCTCGTGACCAGATCTGGTCCAATTAACAGCCTAAAATTTTTAGTTACATTATCATTGCCTGGTTTCCCACTTGGTCGACATTTCACAGTAAAGTGCGATAGTCTGTCCGATGGACGAACGTTTAATTATTTAATTCTCCAATATTGAGTCATTTCAAACTGCGTAATTTTTAAATTCTGATAAAGAATTTTTATTAGATTTCTAATCCTGCCATGATTTTACTGCTTGTCTCTTCAAAACATTTATGTCATTTGATGTTTTAATTTTGTTTATCTTTTTCCCTTTATGCCAAGAATCCCATCTGTATAATAAAATACGTGATATCAGTGTGTTACATATTTTAAGTTTAGTGTCTTTCTGGACTTCAGAGGTTGTTAAATGTCTGTTAATAATTCTTGTTAACTGGAACAATTTTGATATTTAAGACGGTAATGTGTTCGTATTCTGGTATTCAGTAGAGCAAAATAAGTAATTGTTACTGGAATCTCAGCAAAGAATTAGCATAAAATTGTGTAACGGAACTTAAAACTTGTAATGAGACCAATCCTTTATAAAGACAATTTAATAGTTCCAGAATTTCTCTAGTATGACTGCCATTTTTTAAAAATTGGAATGTGAGTACGACTCTTCAAAGAAGCCATTTATCTCGCTTCGGGCAATCAATTAGTACTAACAACACATCTTCAAGACCAAAACTATTCAATCAGCAGGAATTCACAGTCCTCATTAAACACCTTTGTCTAAAGGCAAATGTAACTTTTCCGAAATAGATTGAATGAAGGGAATTTGCTGTTTAAAAGAAGGTTCAAATTTTAAGTTAAAATCCCAATTCATATGTGATTTTTTATTAAATATCTGCAGTATGCCATCTCGTTTATACATGAAGCAAAATGAATGGACTGTCATCGTTAAAACAAATTGCATTCATTTGGCTGTAGCATACGAACGCGGTGTCAGTTGTTTACTTTCCATGTAGCGTTTATATTTCGTGTTTAACTAGCACTACTAAATAAAATTCTGCCAAATGTGCAGGTCGAGTTCTTATAATCACACGGGTTATCAAATTTTATATTTTTTCAGGAACACTCACGATTAAGGAAAGCAATCATAAAAAAGTAATTTTAAAATTATTAATTTTAAACAAATCTATCCTATCAAAAATAGAAATTTAACACCTCATGACACTTAAAATAAATAAAACATAAAAAATTAGAAGAATGATGGTTTTATGTTAATAATTTTCTTAATAATATAACCTGACAAAATAGAATTAAACATTCTTTTCTTAGATCAAAATAGACACACACACACACACACACACACACACAAACACACACACAACATATATATATATATATAAATATTTATATGTGTATATATAAGGAAATTTCTTTCCATGATTGAAAATTAAAGCAGGAAATGAGATTTAGTAACTTATTGCAGGAGTATATACATTAAACAGAACCCTAGGAAAAAATCTTCCAATTTCGTAGATTAATATATATTTAAATTTTTTAAAATAGAATCAATTAAAGCTGTAGTTTTGTTAATGTAACATACATTATAAAGAACAAATATTTTCTTTTTAATAGTGGGTATTTTCTCACAGGTCCAGTATTTACCTAGTATGTCTGTCATTTTTATAATAGTGGAACGTTAAAACGGCTGTCCATCAGAAGCCATCAAGCTCGCTTCGGACAATCAATTAGTAACTCATAAGACATCTTCAGACCAAAACTATTTAATCAGCAGGAATTCCCTGCCCTCATTAAACTTTTTCTCTGTCTAAAGACAAACCCAAAATTCTTGCTTCGAGATTGAAGGGAAGGAATTTGCAGTTTAAAGAAACATTCCATTTTTAAGGTATAATGTTAGCCAAACGTGATTTTTAACAATCTTCTGCACGGTGCCATTTCTCTTATACATGAAGCAAAATCCAAATCATTAGAACAATTTGCAATCATTTCGTTTCAGCAAAAGAATGCGGAGTCATTTGTCTTGGTTATATGTAGCGTTTGTATTTCGTGTTTTACTAGTACTACAAAATAAAATTCTGTCAAATGTGCAGGTTGAGGTCTTATAATCACACGGGCTATCAAATTATTATATTTTTTTAGGATCACTCACGATTATGGCAAGCCATCCTAAACGAGCAATTTGCAGAACGCACCAAGAATTTTGTCAACATTTATTACTTTGTAAATAACTTCCTTTATTTCTGTCACTGGTGCACAATGTCTACCTCACTAACGTTACCGAAATATCATTCCTGGTTTTCTCTCTTTACATTTTTAGTTCAATCCTCACAGTTAACTCACTTGAGTCCTTTATACCCCAAATTGATGTCACTTTGTCTGCCTGTTTTGGTTTCTTTCCAAAGTTTATAATTCCACGGGCTATACCTGTGTCCCCTCTCTCGCTAATTCTTCATTTCTTAGCATTAAGAAATTTTTTAATATCTTTATTAGAAATCCGTTCCTGCTTTCTGTGTTTTTGCATATATAGATTTTTGTCTTCATTTTTCAAAACTCATAAATGCATAAAACTGTTCTGTGTTTTACACATCACCAACCATCTACACTAGCAAAATATTGAATTCCATACTTTACAATTCTTACAGCATCGCGCATTAAAACCAACTCAATTTATGGCAATGCGAAAATCAATACATGTATCTCCTTACATTTAAAATTGGAAGCAGTTGCTTTCGATTAAGTATATTCTAACATTATATACATTCTAAAATGACAACAACTTATTTCCTTATTTACAGAGCAGTATTAACAATGTTACGTACAATTATTCATTCCGATAAAAATAAATTTTTTATAGCCAGGTCGCATATCCTAGGCTTTTTCCTTTCTTAGTTACAACGTAATATTTATTGCTCTTATTTCAGACCGTTAGTAGATCGATTATCCTCGGGGTCGAGTAGCGAATTTCAAATTGTCCTACTTAAAATTCCACTCTTCTGGTTGGCGGTTTCCGGGAAGATATCTCCTCGATGTTGGGTGCAGTGGTTACCGTCCGTAGGTACTAATGATTTTTAAGTTCCCTTATCAACGTATATGCTAGAGTAATGATGACGGTGCAAAGCTTTAATGTTTCAATCTGTGATTTATTCCGAGTAAGGCAATATAGATCCTTGTTTATGACAGCTATATATCTGCAGTTTTGCGAACGAAAGAACCCAAATTTAGGGACGGCTATGATTTACATTTTGCTTCATGTGAAGTCTCACTGTAGGGAATACCATGTATATACATGTTATGGTGTAATTCACTAAAGTTGGAGACAAATGGCAGACTGAATTGTTAGGATTCTGTATTGAATTCAGATGAGTTCATCTGAGTAGACTTGATATTTAAAATGTGTAGAAAGGAAATACGCCTGCATAACGAAGAGCTGAATGATCTGTACTCCTTACCCAATATTGTGCGGGTGGTAAAGTCGAGACAAATGAGATGGGCAGGGTATGTGGCTCGTATGGGGAAGGATAGAGGTGTGCACAGGTTATTGGTGGGGAAGCATGAAGGAAAGAGGCCATTGGGGAGACCCAGACGTAGATGAGAGGATAATATGAAGATGAATCTTCAGGAAGTTGGAGGGGGTCATATGGACTGGATGTAGTTGGCTCAGGATAGGGACAGGTGGCGGGCGCTTGTGGGTTCGGTGAGGGACTTGCGGGTTCCATAAATGCGGGAAATATCTTGACTAGCTGCAAAGTTTACTGGTTAGCTTCTCAAGAAGGACTCCGATCCATGGAGTAAGTAAGAAAGGAAATATGCACTAAATCAGAATATGACAGCAATTGAATGAATTTTCTCATTTTTGAAAGGCTAAGATGGCTCATCATCATCAATCATAATCAATATTTAACCTACCTCAGTTCATCAGAAGTTTCGAACTTTTCAATCTCAGGGAATCTAAGCGTTGTAAGAAACAAAACAGTAATTTCATATATAACTGTACACCATAAAAGATTCTGTGTAGTATTCAATCAGATTATTGAAGATAAGGGATGTTAGGAAGTGTGGATGCGCCATTGAAAATCTATGCACTATTAGCCTCAGTGAAATTAAGCACAATTTGAAACAACATGGGTGCAAATCAGAATACTGTCTTACGTTAAGGTATCAAACTCGCACAGTTTCACGTCCAGTACCCCTTAAATAATCCTACAGTTCACAATTGGATAACCCTTAAATTTTGCTACTCCCTAATAGGTTTAATAGTCAGAATTTTAAGTATTTGTTTCTATTGAATCACTTACGTAGCGCTTTTTCCATAACGTAACTAGCTTATTCTGCTAGCGTTTTTATGTTCTCAACACACTCTGTCACTTTAAGTTGCTATAAATATCCGTTACAAGCGCCTTTCCACACAAAGAAAATTATAAATTAAACAAATGTATCCTGTCAAAAATATAAATTTATAACCTATTGAAACTTGAAATACATATAACTTATAAAACACTTTAGAAGGAAGACGGTATTTTGTTAACAGTTTTCTTAATAATTTAATCTGCAAAATAAGATAACACAATATTTTCTAAAATCATGATATATATATATATTTATAATTATAAGTAAGAAAATTTCTTTTCCGTTATTGAAAATTAAGCAGAAAATGAGATTTAGTATCTTACTGCAGAAGTACATACATTAAACGAAACCACAATATATAATCTAGCATTTCGTAGAACAATGTTTATTGAAATTTTTAAAAATAACATCAATCATAACTGTATGTTGGTTAATGTAACATACCTAATAAAGAACAAACATTTTCTATTTAATAGTGGGAATTTTCTCACTTAATTAAGAGCTTTTATAATAAATCAGCTAGCATTTCCTTAAAATCAGAGAGCATTTTCTATTATATCTGCAAGCTTCTTCTAACAAATTATCGAGCATTTTCTAATCTCTTCGCAAACATTTCTTTCCCAACCTCAGAGCCTTCAATTCTATTTATGGGTAACCTAAATTTCCTTTATGTTCTACACATGTATTTTCTGTTTTTTTCCTCTTAATGCCTAGTACAATTGTTTCTCTAAAGAAGACATTGTGACGTTCCATTACAGCACGGTATAATAAAAAGACATCATAATAACAGCCCGCAATTAGGAACAAAACACTGTCATATAAATTGATCAATATTACCTACGGGTTTTCTTCCAAGTAACAATAATATTCTTTCCCTAAATTAAAAGCTAAAACGTTCATACATACATTATTGTATATAATATCAAACAAAGGAAAGGCAATCTGATAAAACATCACACAAAGGAACAGAAAGTGAAATTAATATCAGTCGATATCCATTAATCTATTAATTTGCAGTTGATATGCTTTTATATAACTTGTTCCATATCTATTTCTGGCTTCAAATCCTAACTAGTGAGGTAAGCAGACAAGCCACATTCGAAGAATATAGTGCTGGAACTGAAATATAATTTTATAGTTGTATAGACATATATTTATACCTTATATAAATATATATATTTATGTATACGCATAACCACACAAACACACACACACACACACACACACACACATATATATATATATATATATATATATATATATATATATA
>Ga0268261_10002751_pt1 | contig 12675 bp, 5 predicted proteins | sample TergutNc150P1_FD_190353 | JGI IMG/M metagenome (GOLD analysis project Ga0268261, IMG submission 190353) | Nasutitermes corniger P1 segment gut microbial community from laboratory colony in Florida, USA - Nc150 P1 (SPAdes) (version 2) | ecosystem: Host-associated > Arthropoda: Insects > Digestive... | reverse complement strand
CCCAGCCGTTTAACATCTTCCACAGCAGCATCATGGTGGCTGCCCCCATAACGAATCTTGGCATAGTCGAGCCAGGATGGGGCTTGTGCACTGGGTACTGGGCTGTGACGATCAACTGACTGCTGTGAGAACGAATTACTGCGGCGTTCCAAAACAGGGGAGCTGTGCGCAGAATGAGTCACTCAGTACACCATGAATACAGATAAAAATACAATGGGCTGGTCTTGCGTGACTGTGTTACAGCTGTTTGGCAGACCACCATTATTAAATATGCACAACAATTTGCCAACATATATATATTTTGTTCTGCTGATTAAGCTACAGGCCACACTGCACAGTGCAATGGATATCTGCCAATATAATTTCTAAAATACAGACCAATGGAATGTGTTCAGCCTTCGAAAAATAGTTATGTTCTGTACTATATTGATTGAGGCCTGGGGTGGTGTAGTGGTTAAGGCACTGCACTACTAGTCGGACGGTCCCGGGATCGATCCCGGGTCACTGGGAATTTTTTCCGGGGCATCAGACAGTTCCATGTGCCCTGGGGTCGACTCAGCCTCTATAAATGAGTACCAGGATATTCCTGGGGGTAAATACGGCCGGTGCGTAAGGGTGACGACCTTACCACCTTCATGTGCCGAGTGTCTAGAAATTCTGGAGCCTTAACCTACCAGAACACCAAAGGCCACTAGGCCTGTAGTGGGATTACTTTACCTTTACCTTTACTATACTGATTAGCAGTGGAAATGAAATACAAATAGTAATGTTAATTTTCAGAGTAACATAAAACTCACTGCCACCATACACAGAACCCAGTTAAGGCCCCCCCCCCAAAAAAAAGGTGCAAGAACTTATCTGTTCCAAAATGTCAGACCATATTAATACATAATAACTCAATTCTGAATGAATGCAATTTATTATGCCAAAACATTAATGTGTGCAGAGTGAACAGTTTTGGTCCAATTCAACCCACTGCGCACTGTAACCTTATCAAAATTTTTTCTAAAGCAACATTTTGACAGCTGACAAACAAGTAACTTATTAACCCCATTTCAAATTTACAATCTGGTATGTAATAGCCATTTTACATGGAATCTTTGATGATGGTAATAGAAAAATTTCCAAATAATGTAACATATAATGACAAAATAACATATAAGACAGAAACCCTAGTGTATTCCCCTTTATCTTCTATCAGTTAACGTTTCTTTTATAAACTAAGCAACTGTGATATACTAATGGGATTCAGACACCCTATCTCACAGTCCGTACCTTTGTATACTAGTTTGTCTGTGCTGACAACAGCGACCACCAATTGCATCACGCAGAATGCACAGTATGGACCTAAGAACTGAACCAGCTGGCCGATGGACTATGTAATAGGGGCGTCCAAAAGAAAATAGTATCAGAGCCACCAATAAACAGCCACCTGCCCCAGCATATGTTTTCAGGAATCCTTCTGTCATGTCCAGTGCTACATAAGACAATGCTCCAACACCCAACAGGCTTCCGGTGTTGACACACCAGTAGTACCAGTTAAAGAACTTCCGCAAGGAATCTGCACCACCATATTTCACCTAAAACAGACAGAAACATTATACTGTATAACAACTAAGTATAAAATATATATATATATATATATATAGAAAACAATAAAAAGGCATTAAAAAGATTGAACATTCTGACTCCTGAAGATGAGCCCACTATGCTGTCTTGAAATATTTGGCACCAATTACCCAGTGATGTGGCATCACATCACAGAAGAATGGATACTATATTGACACTCGTGTGTGTGTGACAATTTTTCTCCAAAAAGACAGCTTTTGGAATGAAGCAACACTAATGATACTTATGGCACTTCTGTGTTCACCCACCTAGTTCACAAATATGTTGAAGAACCTCGTACCACAATGGTTTCAATATCTTTGAATTTATACAGCGAAACCTCTGCATCATCACCCCCCTACACATCATTCTCCTGCAAGTATCATTCATTCATTATGGTCTGCATAAACATAACACCTTTAACACTTCCCTGCAACTGCTGTTTTCCTACGTTTATCATTTGTCTCCCCACAGTCCATTCAGAAACACTGAACATAATATTTTACTTTAGTTAAGTTAGTTATCTGAAAAGAATTTTCCACCTCAATTATAATCATACTTCCTGACCTCACTGAATCTCATGGTCTAAGACATGTTATGCTCCCACTTGAGTAGTGAAGACATCAGAAATGGTACATGAATGAAATGTTGATAAAATGAAACAAAACAGGACAGGTAAGAATCTCTTTCTGGTGTACACAGCTTCCACAAACAATCATTGCACCTTCGCATTCTGAACGCTCCTGCCTGTTCCAAACAGACTGGATGAAGGTGTCATCAATATTAAATACAACTACGCTTGCTTTTATTATATTACTTTAGTTGCTATGAGTACTACTGGGGTAGAGCAGTCAGTGTAGCTACTTGCTACAGGCTGGACAGTTCAAGGTCAGAATCCCAGCAAGGGCAAAAATTTTTTGTTCTTCAAAACTGTCCACACCAGCTCTGGGGCCCAATTGGCCTCCTATTCAATGGGTACTGACGTTCTTTCCCAGCGGTACAGCTGCGAGGGCAATTTGACCACTAAATTCTATCTAGCGCCAAGGATAAGAATGAGTGGAGCTATACCTCTATTCTCCCTGCATACCTTCATGGCATGGATAGGGACACTATAGTTAATACGTTTCAGTAGTAGTGGTAATACAGTTTAGGAAAAGTATACTACAAATCATGCACTAACATGCAAGGAAAACTTCTTCAGTAAGGGGAAAAAAAACAAAGAAATTTTAAAAGTATTACTTGCTCAGCTCCAAATGATGGTATATTGGCACGCACAGTTCCTCCAGCAATGCCCACACAAATTAAGATGCCATATGTTTCAGGCACACAGGATGGTGAGGCAGGAGTGCGATGACAGAGGTAACCACTAGCCATGGTTGTTAGCAATGTGAATCCAACCACATAGAGAGACAGACCAATAACAAGGGCCCAGTATCTACCCACCTGCAAACAAATATATGTAGAGCAAAAAATAAGTTTTATATGGTATTCAATGGTATTCCAAATGGATAGCATAAATATGCACTTATACTGCACAAACAGTTGCACAATCTTGCTTTCATATGATGTCAACATCTGGCATATCAGCAGTTTTCATGGTCATTTGTTGTTGATAAAGATCTACTGCTCAAATAACCAACCAATACTACTATATAGTAAGATACTACACATTAGAGTACGAAAATACCACTGTTGACAGGAAATATTATTTTTCTTCTATTTTCGCAAATGCATAACAGGAAAGATTTTGAATGAAACACGCAAGTTTCAGAAGATATGCATTTTATATATGACCATTTTTGTCCAATGAGCAATATCTGAGAAAGTAAGAACATGCCGCCTACAGTTTCCTCTATCCTGATGATGAAGGCTGCAGGTTCCTCCAAAACGCAGGTACTTATCTACCAGAGTAAATAGAATCACATCCCTGACGACTACAATTGTAATGTTCACCAACGTGACAATCTCAAATCTCACTCAGTTCAAAGTTTTGACAATGGTATATGCCATTATATTTAGGATTAATAAGTGTTCAAACTGTGTCCATCATCTAATATTCCAAAACATACATGTATGTCTGTACTGTAACTCAGGTCCAACAGAAAGAATTATCTTCAATGGCTACAATTCCGCTTCTTCACACAGGTTAAGTATGGGGGTGCCAAAACAAAACAAAACAAGAACCCAAAACTAACACTGTGAAGGTGGTGCATACCCTGCTGGTAGCTTCTAGACAAAATATGAATGCCACACTTTGTACAACAAAATAGCGAACGCATGTTGTGTAGTGAAGAATAGTACAGGGCGAATATCTTACAGCATCCCTCAAATCACTGAGCCACTCAGGAAGAAGTGTTAGATTCTCTATCCCTGTATTAGGACCATGGCGATTTGAACAAAAAGTATTACTAAAAAACCTACAGAGTAACACGTTATAAATGAAGCTCAACCATTAAACAGCAGATGGCAGATATTCTCTGTTACGTTCATTCTCAGCATCTCTGAAAACAATTTCCTTTGGCTGCAAAAAAAACTTATCTTCAAAAATTCGTGGTATCTTGCAAAACATAAATGAAAACGAAACTTGAAAATTCAGTCTTCCATCCAAGACATCTGGGAAATTTATGAGGATGGTCTGCAACCCTAGCAACAACCTCATCCAATTTATCAGTGACCACTCACCATTTCAGGTCATTCCACCATCACCCTACCAGTGATAACTATGATGATTATGGTGGTGGTGGTGGTGGTGATGACGACAAAGACAGTAATGAGGGCAGAGAGCATTTCCAGCATCTGCTGTAACCTGGATTCAGTTTTTTTTTTATTGTGTTTACCAGCAGGTTTGTCAATTACACTAGCAGTCCAAATGTGAGCTGTACAACGAAGCAGAAGTAGTGTCCTACTTTTCCGCCTGAGAATCCCAACAATTTGCAAGAAGCTCGGAGATTACTGCACTGCACATTCCTATCCCAGCTCAACCTCGACAAGGTGAGCCACAAACAGTAATTTGCAGAATTAAAAAACTGTAATATCACAAATCATGGATACAGAAACTTGTGTTAACCTCCTTGAAATTAAACTTCCAGAGAACTGAAGATTTGAGAACGAGGTCACATGAAAATTTTCTACAGTAGTAATTTGTGAGAATGATACTTCTATACTTACCAATCCATCAGCAAGCCATCCTCCTCCAAGAGCAGAAAAGTGTGCTATCCCTACCAAAACAAGCACTGCTGTCATGGATCCACGAGGAGACCATCCTCCCAGACTTAAAAAGAGGAAAAGGTTGGCTACCAAAGCATAAAATGCCAGGCGTTCCAATGTTAGGGTCACCAGTACCAAACCACCTGCAATTGTACTCCGTCGAGGATCCCACGGTGCTGGCCGCACTAAAAGTGGTGTAGACTCCGTTTCCATCAGGTACTGTGTTAACAGAAATAACTGATTTATTACTTGATTGCAATGTCTAATAGCATTACAATGATGTCTCACTTGTATGAAGAAAGAATGAAGAAGATTCCCTTGAAATTAGTGTTCATAATCTGTAAGCATTGTTCATATGGGCAAAACAGATTCTCATACATTATGACAACAAACATTACCCATTATCTGCCCATTAAATGAAGTAATTCCCAATCAGAATACTTAATCAGCACACTATGAAGTGTAAACACCTTTACAATAAAAAAAACTGCAAGCCACAATATGAAAATCAGAGTCGTTTGTGTTAGGCCTAATGTATCGTACATAAAACTTCATTTTTAACAACAGAGAAGTGAAAGAGGGCCTGTCTATAATCAGAAGGATATAGTGTTCTTATGGCAATAGTGTGATAACACAGAAGGCGGTCATTTTATTTCCTCTCACATGAAGAAATGGAAACAAATGGCATACCTTATAATTTACTGCAGAGATATTATCATTTTCATAAAAATGGATCTCTTGATATGCTTGTGGCTTCATCAGTGTCACTGACATTCGAACTTACATTTTACTCAGAATTTCTGCTTTCAATACAGTTGCATACATGTAAAACAATTTGTCAACCTTGCTGCTAAGCACCGGTCCACTCTCACACTTTTTCAAACCACTGAATCACTGCTCATCATTCCCTAACAAATGCAAAATAGTAATTAAAAAAAATTAAACTCTTGCAGTCTTTTGAGAATGCCACTGGAACAAAGAAATGCCATTATATGTATTGAGTATGGCAAAGATAATCTAAAGAAGAAAGGAATTGTTATAATTTTTACTAAAAAGAAAGGTAAAGTGGTCCCTGTCAACACTATACAGGTATAGAATTTTTACTTCTGTCCATACAAGTACACTATACTACTAAGTTATAGATAAAATATAATGCAAATAGCCCAGTGTGAGAAAATAATATGCAAACCATCATAGTATAGTTGATATTAGTTTTGGTAACTCTAAATAAATTCAAAATTACTGATTCAATGTTGCGTTGTCATACTTCTAGTACAAAACAGGAAGTGCTGAAAAGAGCACAACAAGTACACTCCTTTAAAATTTTAATCTGTATAAAGGTAACGGCACAATCTGTAAGTTAAAAATTACACAATATTGTGACATACTTCAATATTACTTCTATCTACTTCTTATAAAACATAAAAAGTTCACACTTTTGCCATATATGTAATTTTAACACAAAAGCAAAACATTTCACACAGGATATTAAAATTATTTACTCCACGAGTTGATACATGAAACAAATATTATATTACATTGGACTTGTACATATGCCTGATTTGTCTCCCTACAAGTGTGGCTATGATGTCATCAGTTCTCACTTTCAAACAGAACACTATATGTATTTCATGTGGGTGTATCCATTCAGACTCTGTTACTTGCAAACAATGGCCTTAACAACTATGTTCTCTTTCAATCTCACATTTCATGCCCCTGCATCCAACAATGCAATGCCCGTTACCACCCCCAGATATTTGCATGACAGTCATGGTATACTCAGCAGCTGGAAACCAGAAGTATGAAGCTGCCTGCGATGGCACAATCGCCATACCAAATTTAATGAAAATCCATCAGTTTGTTCAAATGTCATTAGAGAGCGCAAATATATGAACGTGCATAGACATGATAATTCAATAAATCCATCTTTCCTTTTTTTTAAATACAGCCAACACCTGCAAAAAGCGATGGCACTGCCATACTTGCTACCTCAAGGACTGGATCTTCTCAAGCACTATGTGCAAGACACACCTCGGCGAATTTATTTTTGCAAACACTGGAATCGCTACTAATTTATGTCCTTCAGCGATTAAATGAACCTGCAATTCAGGCACCTGTTTACCTCTGAGGGTGGTAATATCCCTAAACCACACTAAGCTTGGCATTAAGAGGTAAAGGTACACTTGACCATGTGGACACCAAGAAGTCATACTGTGGAGCTGATGTACAACTCACTCAATCTTAAATAAGGCACTAGACGCGCGAGAATATTCAGCCTCACATCCCGGCCGATTTACCTCACGGAAAAGTCCTCGGTACCCATTAGATATGGACCTGGGGGGGCCCCAGAGCCGACATGGACCTTTGGACCAAAAAAAAAAAAAATCTCTTGTCTCTTCTGCGAATCGAAACACGATTCTTCCGTCACCTAACCGCGTAATGTAAAGACTCTAACAGTTAGGCTACCCGCGTTCCGTCTGGACCTTCGTACTTTACGGATGCATACAATGCAAATCATAACTTACCTACAATTTAGACAGGACAGTTTAAGAAAATCATACTTTCAACTACACAACTGCTGCTATGTCTGCACAATAAAGATTCTCCATGACAAAACACAGAGAAGTACGAATACTAAACTACGCAGTCAATCTATCGTTTGTCTTGCCCGATGTTCGCGATAAGCTGCCAACCTTAACGCGGGAAAGCCAATTGCAATCGGGGCGCCCGTGCTACAGTTTGGTTATATGTACATTATAAACCATTTGTATTATTGACCCCGTTGGCCGAGGTAGCGTGTTCGGCATAGCGACTCGCGACGGGCTGGACGGAATAGGGATCGAATCCCGGTTGGGGGGCGAGATTTTCCGCCCCGTCCAGACCGACCCTGATGCCCACCAGACTCTACACAATGAGTACGGGGTCTCTTTCTTGGGAGTAAAGCGGCCGGGGCGTGGTGTTGCCCACCCACCCTCATTTAGCGCCGAGGTTAAATAAAAAGTACAGCTGTACTCTACTTCCCCTCCGGGCCTTCATGGCCTGTTGTAGGATGAATTTTACTTTTACTTTCATTGATCCATGCACACACAATGTCGCTTAGCCATTCTCAGACCTTCCCTGTGTAATCGCTCTCAGACTTTCTGTTCTTGAACCCTACTTTTTCATGATCATGTACAACTCGTATAAAACTTACACTTTCAAGGCAAAAGTGTGTGAACACTTCCCTCTTCGAGGCTAATAGCTTGTCGTATCACGATGCGAGGTATAAAACTAACAAAAGACTTGTATGATCTATGCGTGTGGTAGGAAGGCGCGTGTTAATTGTTCGGCAGTCTTGGTACGCGTTCGGAAGACCGGTGTTGACGGCTGCATGTAAAACAAAGGAGATAGAGATAATAATACCCAGGGATTTCATGTCGTATATATAGCAAGGTCTGAATGATGTGAGGGTCCAGAAAAACCTACTACCTTTCTCTGAATCGCCTGTGAGTTTCTACCAAACTAAAAGGCTTCGAATTTCGGAAGGTTGTAATCTTCATAGTCACGAGGGTGAAACCCCACCAATAATGCATAGCGTAACGTTTAACTATTTAGAAAAGTATTAGACTTAACGAGGAATATGCATTCGGCATAAAATGCATGTTTCATTCTCCTCTGCAACTTTTGTTCAGAATATTTTTTGGTTCCTACAGATATTTAACGACTTGTTCTCGGAATATATGCAGAGGGGCATAAAGGCGTTCGTGAAAGAGTTCCTTACTTTTGTCCGATTTTAACCAAAACAGGAATGTATAGACAAATATTTTAAAGCCCCTCAATATCAAAAGTTACGAAGGTCTGCTCTGCTGTTTCGAGTTGTTTCATGAGTACAGACAGACGGACCGAGTTGATGGATGTCCCGCAAGGTTTGAGAAAGCGTCTAACAACCACGAAGTGCAATTATACATTTCGATAAGATTCCATATTACATGAAAACAAACGCTTAATGCAAGAGTGCATAAATTTTCCACAAAGCGAATACCACTTGATATTTCCGGGCGCCGTAATAGTGACATGAAGTAAGTCCCACAAAGACGACCCCACAAATATTAGGCTCCACCGAAAGAAGTTTAGTTGCCCGGGCAACCTGGCGCCGCGGATATGTACACTCCTGACGTATTGCATGTCGGTAGTTAATTATCACTGAGAGATGGTTTCGGATTAAATTTCAGTTTGTATGCTAATTCAACGAACATCGCGATTGTGTAGTGAGATCTCTTGCTTTGTAGTTTGGAGACCCTAATTTCAAATTTTACATCTGACATAGGCTATCCTGTTTTTTTTTTTCGGTTTCTTCGGCTCCTCCAGGCAAATTGCAGTGTGGGCCACGGCGACTTCCTTGTAATCTTTAACGGAACTTTACACGTCACTTGGCAACCGGGATAAACTAATCATTATAATGACTAGTCTATGGACTAGTGCATCCAGAGTTCGATTCTTGGTATGGCCTAGATATTTTTGTCTTCTCCAAAATATCTAGGCCGGCTGTGGGTCCACCCAGCCTCCTATGCAATGCTTAGAGGGGTTCTCTCCAGGGGCAAAGTGGCCAGGGCGCGAATTTGACTACTAATTTCATGTAGTGCCAGGATTAAGAATGAGTGGAGCTATTTCCCCTCATATGACTCCATGGCGTGAACGTGGGCAACGCTGTCTTTCACTGTTCGTTTATTTATTTATTTCACTTATCTGCTAAGTAATAGGGGAGAATGTAAGGCTGAATAGTGGATAATGAATTGTGAACTGAAGCTATCGTGGCCTGATTTCATGTGCTATCCAGGATGCTGGCTGGAGGAACTGAAAACATCCACGAAAAGGCTCGGTCTGGATAGCCGGCCTTGGGGTTGAACCCAAAACTATCGAATACGAAACCGGAGTGCTAATCATTCTATCCTGACGTTTAGTTTGGACACTGTATAATTTTAACAGCTGACTATGTTATGAAACGAATCCCAGATTGAAAATAAAAAAAACTCTATAAATACATACATTATTTTAATGATTATCTATTGTGTATTTCTTTGGGTTCCCAAAATGTCTGAATTGAAGCTGATTGTTTTTATTGCACACTTATTATATTTGTCGCTAATTTGCATGGTTGTCGCTAGTATACACTGCTTACCCTTCGCTACTTTTCGTGTGTGACTATTGGCCTTCCTGGAGTCGAAATGCAGCGCAATCGAAATTCGAACGACGACCAGTATCACCATGTTAGGTACCTTGAATGAGGGTATTCTCTAACCTAAACATGTAGAATGTTTTGGACGTATTGCCACATGTGTTCCCTGGTCTCGATGTATCAAATGATGTGAAAAGATGGAATTGTGATATAATTTCGTGCTGAAAGTCCAGGACATTTACGTCGTAAATCTGAGGTAGTATGTGGTCAATTAGATTGGAAATTATTGTGGGAACAGAGTCCACGTGATGTGCAGTGTCGCAGGGTTTAAGTTTCGCGCATTACGCCCAGTAACATTTAATTGCATATGTTGATTAGTTTGTGTCAAAAATTACGTTATCAAAGTGGTTCAATAGAGTGGGGTAAGAGGAGTAGGATGCTTGTGATCTAGAAATCGAAATAGTTGAATTGCCAGTGGTTATTCGATTACGGAATGATGTATTTGAATTCTGGTGTTCAAACTGTTTCATGATTCTAAATCACAGTTTATAATTTGTGTTTTAAGTGATGCATTGTAGGTAGGCCGTGTATAACATTTGTTTGGTGGTCGGAAAGTTTGGGCATCAATTCATGCACTACTGATGGCAGTTGGATTTTGGCGTGGAATGGGAACGTTGGTGACGATGAAAGTTGCATACATAACATAGTATCCTCTTAATTAGTTTTAACCAGTCGTGTGATATTTATGCATTCCATGTGTACTGTTATGTTCGTTATTTGTGAACTGATTTATTTTGTATAGAAAAGAATGGATGCAGATGACTTGTTTCGGAAGCTAACGTGTGGGGCAAAGTTTAATTTCAAGAAATACTCTTCTGATGCACAAAAGTTGAAGGTCTGTGTGTTTGTTGTTGTTGTTGTTGTTGTTGTTGTTGAGAATCCTTTAATTAATTTGTTTTCCCTTTCTTAATATATTTCTGAGTGTTCTATTTCTTGTCATTTTGTATACTTTTTAAATTCGTATAACTAGTCTTCAAGCTGAAACCCTCTTGAGTGTGGGGTTCCTAATTCTGTCTTACATCATATATCCAAATGGTTGCAGGTAAACCAGTTTCTAGTAAATGCAGATAAAACAAATGCAGTACAACTAAAAAAAGTTTTTAATACCAGGAGCTTAACAAAGGACTTACTGTAAACATAGCATCAACTAAAGTCTCCTGTTATCCATTAATTTTAACATATGCTTATCAAATTCTTGTTGGCACTAACACTATAAAATTCCTAGGTTTACAATTGGTGGTTAGTCACCTCATGTGGAAGACCCACATAAACCCTTTACTAAGTAAGGAGATTTCAGTATGCTTTATCACGAGAAGACTATCTCATATACTAAACATAGATACACTGAGGATCGTATATTTTGCTCACTTTTACACATTGATAATATAAGGTATAATATTTTGGGGTACTTCAACTACTATGCATAAGGTTTTCTTGATTCAAAAAGGGATAATAAGAATTACATTGGTAATAGGTCCAAGGAGCTTATGTAGAAATTGGTTTGAGAAACCTGACGTATAAACGGTTCCATGTTTGTATATTTTTTAATTGGTGATATTTGATGATATCAATCTGGACAACTTTCAGGCTGACTCCTCAATATATTTTATACACATGAGGAATAAAACTCAATCACACCTACCTTTAGTGAAATATTCTTCCATTCAAAAAGGTGTTACTAACTACTGTGTAAAGATATTTAATCCTTTACTTGCAAGCATATTCAAACATCAAAAGGATAAATACATTTTGAGTCTGAATTAAGAAAGTTTCTTTGTTACACATACATTTTATTCTATAGAGTAGTTTTTATCAAATGATGGGGATATTGTCTATTCATTTTAACTATTGAATCATAAATTGTATTGAATGGTTTGTAGTTTTCTTGTTTTATGTTTATAACTCTGAATAATTATTATATATTTCACATTTAATGTTATACATATTGTATTTCTGTTGTTTTCATTGTGATTGTATTTTGTGAAACCTGTGAATATTTAATTTGTATCTTATGATGAAGTTGGTTAATTGCAACCAATGTTACTTTGACCTGATTAATATTCAACTGTCGTTGAACGGATATTGGATCTATGAAATGTATATATGTATGTACTTCACAGGGTTTAAAGCAAACATATATTCCTGTCTCTCCTACTCTTGATATAAAAAGGGAACCAAATGAAGATGCCTGCCAATTAGAAGATGACATTGTCAGACCTGAAGCTAATGAAACTAATGATTCAAATAATGAACTAATATTGCTTGGCTCAATTAAGGCAGCTAATACTGTAAGAAAGGTTGAGAAAAGGAAAAAAATACATACCAAGGAATTGCTTAAGAAAAAGCAGGCTGCTCAACAGGAAGAACAGGTATGAATGTAGGTTCTGGTTCCTAATATTTGGAAATAACATTCTGCTTATGTGTTGTAATGTTTGTAGTGAAAATTCTTGATTATTTAACCCTTAAAACCCCGAATTAAATCCCATCTGCTATTTGCTGGCATTATTAGGAGCTCACCATTTTCTCCACGTTAGCAGGATAAGGGTTAAATTATTAACCTTTAGGCTACTAATGTCATTTATATATGGAGCACCCATTCTTGATGTTTCTAGATCACACACAACGACGCAGCACAGTCGGTAGGA
>Ga0268261_10002750_pt1 | contig 12678 bp, 12 predicted proteins | sample TergutNc150P1_FD_190353 | JGI IMG/M metagenome (GOLD analysis project Ga0268261, IMG submission 190353) | Nasutitermes corniger P1 segment gut microbial community from laboratory colony in Florida, USA - Nc150 P1 (SPAdes) (version 2) | ecosystem: Host-associated > Arthropoda: Insects >... | reverse complement strand
TTTTTTTTTTTTTTGGGGGGGGGGGGGCCAAAAAAATCCATCACACTACACAATGCAGCTATTTTGGTACCACATGACGAACTGGTCATGAAATCTTACATGCAAGTACGGTTGGCAACTGTTGCAACACATCATCACAATCTTAATGACAACATTAAAAACCAGGATTTACTGGCTTTTAACTTCAAATGTGGGAATTAAAATACAAAAGGCAGTAAACTGCAGTACCGGACTAAAAAACACAGGGCTATTTTCCCACATTTTGGGCACTTAAAGTTTGCAGAACATTACAAAGAACACCATAATCTGGTATACACCATCAAATTCCATCTCATGGCTACCTTCTGACTGAAATTATTTTACAAACATGTAAGAAATCATGACAAAGCAGGATCAAAGGAGATGTCAAAGAACACTGAATGAAAAATATAAAATGTATTTATTATTCTTCTCATACTAATGAGGAGAATAACAAATACAAACTCACATACAATCGAGTCCACAAATTATAACAAAGTTCAGGTAATATATTATCATCTGGAATTGGGTGGGACAATTGTAGTTTATTGTAATCCACTTTGTACATAAACAGCATGGTTGCAATTATCATACTAATGCCATCAGAACATGACTTTGTATCACACTAATTTAATGGTGCACAACTACTTGTTTCAACCTCTGAAAGTACACAAGGAGGAATTTCCCTGTCCAGTTCAAAAATCATAAACACCTCGTCAGTATACTAGTACATGTAGTAAAAAGTGGCTATGATGAAAACAGGTTAATAAAACAAAACCATTCAACAGCATTACTGAACAAAGACAGACAAGGTGAACGATTAAAACACCTACTTACAAAGATACATTTCCACATAATTTATCTACAAACCCCAAGGAATTTAACTTGGCAGCACAGACAGGGGATGAACAAAAATAATGGAAAGAGCTGTGAAATATACAAATTTCTATATTAACATGGAGTTGGGCCACCATTTGCCTGTAACACGGCTTGTATCCTTCTTGGAATAGACTCGTGTAAGTTCTGAATACTCTCTACTGGAACACTGTACCACTTTCCTTCTAGTTGCTTGAGAGATGATGGAGGGAATCTTGTTTTTTTCACTCTCTAAAACTTACGACAGTGGTTCCATGAAATTTAAGCCTGGCAATTGTGCTTGCCAGAGAAGATGTTGAAGTACATCTTCATGTTCCTCAAACCAAGATTGAACACTTCTGGCAGCGTGTATGGGCAAATCGTCATCTTGAAGAACTGCATCATTGTTTGGAAATAACACCTCGACCACAGGATGCGCCTGGCTACCTAAAATGTCCATTTAGTCACTGGCAGTAATTCGATCATTCAGAGTAAGTACAGGACCAGCAGAATACTAGATACTGCTGCCCAAATCATCACAGATCTGGCTCCATGTTTCACAGTTGGAACCAGGCATTCAGGATTATAGGCTTCCTTGGGTGATGTCCAAACATGAACCCGGCTTGATGGTGGGAACAATGTGAAGGATGACTCATCTCACCACATTATGTCATCAGATGGGCAAGTTTTGTGATCATCACACCTTTTAGCACTGTTTTCAGTAAACAGGGGTTCAACAATTGCAGCTCTACCATGGATGTTGGTTTTGTGAAGCTCTTGTCAGACTGTTTTCGTGGAAACAGCTTCAAGATTAATATTAGTTTCTGCTGTCACCTTTGCTGCAGTACTTCTGTGATTTATAGACACAATCCTCTTCAATGTACGGCAATCCATTTCACTTAGTTTTGGTTTTCGACCACTATTTCTTAGCTGATGATGTACTGCCATGATTTGCATGTCGTCATAACCTTGGAAACTGCTGCTCTCGATACACCTAATAAAGTGGCTGTTTCGGTTACAGATGCTCCAGCTAAACGTGCACCAACAATCTGACCACTTTCAAAATCTGATAAGGCTCCCATTTTGCAGTACTTTCATACAAACTGTTACTAAATACAATCTGTAATGCACTGACACTGGCACTGCACAGCACAAACAAAAGAATAACGAAAGATACAACTAATGTTCTCTCCGTGCAACCAACACAAACAGTTTTATTCCTATCTTGTCTAGTGTTTCCATTATTTGTCCATCCCCTGTAGATATTAATTCAACTATACGCATACACTGGCACTCAGCAACTTAGATAAATTCACAGACAGGGAACCACCACTGCTGCAATAAATAATGGATATATCATGGACATGATAAAAGTTACTAACAGTACAACACCAAACATTGCACACAAATACCTGCAGAATATAGGGAAAAATTTTCAAACAACCCATATGTAACTTTCAATATATAATGCTTATGTAAGGCAAGTTACAATATTGTGTGGGCATAGCTGGGGGGAAGTCACTACTAGAAAAAATAATTAACTGTAAAAATTATCAACAAATGACACAGAAACGCCACCATTCAGAACATCCAGTGTTTATGAACTCACCTGCTCAGTCTGCAATGTATATATAAAGAACTTTCAAAAAATAAGGTAACAAACACTCGTCAGAATGTTACTGTGACTTCGATCAATACGTGGCACATGTGAAGCAGATGGTACATATCAGACATCAATGTACTCACCACTACCATCTCGGCACTTGCCCCACAATGGTACCAAGGCTTATATCCCAGGGTAAGGCACTGTTGTTGAGTGTCTGTAGCCAAGAGGTGGTAACTTGCTTCACATCAGTATCTATTGCAATCACTTGCCAGCCAGGTGCTTCTCATGGATTCAGTGAGAGATAAAACACAAGATTTGGTCTGATCCATAGCCTATCACATGTACAGCCATAAACAGCTATAAGTCCAGTTGGGTGTATAATGCCTGGCATTTTCATGCAAAAGGACAATACTCTGGCAAAGTAACCGAGGCCTTTTGCAAAAATTGCCACTGTAAGCTAAGTGTACCACAATGACACTCAGCCCACAGTGTCACCATGGTCAAGAAAATCCAACACAAGCACACGCTTTCCATGGTCATCTTTACTGATGACAATGTTTTCAATTTCTTTGCTGGAGGGAACAGATATATTCTCTATCACACATCCTTTTTCTGGTTTCTGGATTTGTGTAATTAACCATGTTTCAGCTCCAGAACTGCCGTCTTTGATCAGTGTAACATGTCCGATGGATACAAGAAAGGCCCATACAATGAGTTTTGTCATCAATGTGGGATTCTTTGGCACCCAGTTTACACACACTTCCCTGTAATCCAGCTGGTCCCAGACAATTCTGTGCACTACCCAGTGAATATCTAGCTCTCTGGCAATGTAGCAGCTGAACACATCTGTATGCCACGCATCATCTGTAGTGCACATGCTTGGTGCCAACATGTCCTGCCACTCTTGATAGCCATGCACCATATCTGCCTGTTTTCATGGCATTACACATATTGCAATACACCTTCACCAACTGGCAGTGGTTTTTTACTGGTGCAACACACATCACACACAAAAATCAAAACACACTTCATACTTCAAAGTCTGTCATGGTTCCGGCAGACCATCCATCTTCAATCTGACATACTTATGGTATCCACTCATAGCTGTACAATGACACAATCTACATGTGCTGATTACATGCTTAAATCTGCAGTCCCATGATACTATTTCATGTCAGACATGCTGTTGCCTTATTTTTTGAAACTCCCTTGTGTACTTGTTAGAGGTAGAAAACTTAAACTATCGTACAAGGAACACATCCACAACAGGGAGTGCAGCTGGTGTAACTGATGAGGTAAGAGAAATAACTTCGTTCTATAAACAAAGATAAAAGTATGCACATTTTGTAACACCTGTAAATCTGTGTCATGAAAATGGAAGACTGACTAAACACATAAGAGGAAGCATAAGATAACAGCCTACTTTTTAATCTTGCCTGGTCACTACACATGAAAGATGGCTTTCTATGCAAGTTCAGAGATGGAAGGTAATCATGCTAACCCTCCTCACACTTACTTTTCATTTTCTGATTGAAGTACTCTTTGGAATCAAACAACAAAAAACTCTACAGAATTCCATACAGATCCACACAACACAAAACTGGGAGGGTACAGGCACCTACATTTATAGCATCCTCACATACCCAGCACTAAGATGTAATTTGGATGTGTTAATGGAAAAGATATCTACACTGTTTAATTACATTTAACATTACCAATATTGTTACAAATTACAAATATGCTGGCATATGCAATGTTAACACTTGACTGTACATCCTCTTACGTTCACCCTGGGATGTTGAAACATGTAGAGTTGCATTGTTCAATGTATTTAAGTTGCGTATTGATGGCATTAGTGTACATTCATAACACAACAACATGAATACAGACGTTAAAACAGTGTGTGGTGTTCTTACAGCAAACACTGACTTCAAAATATACACCTCTCGATGCTCATTTACAACTGGGGCTTACAATTATCATACACAAACCAAAAATTGTAATGAAATGCCAAACAGTTGTTCCACTATGAACATTGTCCATACTGATGTGCTTACCTACCTCCCCAAACAGTAGCCACAAGCATCTATCTGCATATCTGCACACAGCCAAAATCAATACTTTTAGACCTGTTACACTAACCCATGCAGCAGACTGTCTGAGGAAGCTCCACTAGTCAAGAAATTTCCTGCATTCATTACTCTGTTCATGTAACTCCCACACCACCCACTGTTCTGAGCAGAATGAATCCAATCCACCACACATTTGCACCCTACTTCTTAAATATCCATTTTAATATTATACTCAACAATAAGTCTAGTTCTTCCAAGTAGTCCCTGTCCCTTCACGTATTCTGAGCAAAATTTGTGCCCCCCCCCCCCACACACACACGCACACACACACAATGTTAATCTCCATTACACTTAAAATCAAATGAAGTGACTGTGTCATACTGCCCCACAACTGTGACAAGGCACTTGCTGTGAATCCCCATCAATAAGGCCCCAGTGCATTTTCAGTAATACTGTGCAATAGGATTAAAATAACTGTCAGTGTTGAATTTGATAACCAAGGGCAGTCTTTTGTTACAGTCACAATCAAATGCACGTTCAGTTTGGTTTAATTATGAGAGGAGGCCGTATTAAGAAAAGACAGTGCGTTAACTGCGAAACTTCTGGCTACAGGACCAACACTGCTTTGTGAAAACAATGGCTAGGAAGAAAAAACAAGCCGCCAACTTGAGTCAAGAATGGTTTATGTAAAGAAATGTATATTCAGACATAGCCCTTTAAAACTGGTATTAAAAAAATGGCAGAGGCACTTCACAATGCGCAATGAACCTTTAATCCCTACCACTAAAATTTTCTAAATTGTAAATATATCCCACAATCAATTACACAAAAGCCATCGCATATGTTCCATTGTGTAAAAGGATAACATATTTTCGACAGTTACAATGTTCCTGCTTCAAATGATGGCACAACGAAACACAACTTTTAATGGTGTTCCACAGGGAGCACAACACTCTCAGACAATATTCATGATGCTGTGTGGAGGGCATTTCATTACTGATAACTTCCGCAACAATTTGATCACCAATTTATGCTAATCTGTGAATGTGCCTTGTTAGGGACAGTGGCCTGTTCATATTCCTGACACAGATTTTAACCCTTATCATGCTAATGTTGAGAATAGGGTGAGGTCCTAATAATACCAGCAAATGGCAGATGGAATTTAACTTGGCGTTTAAAGGGTTAATTTGGTCCTATCCAGCTGCTGTACTTTCCCAGCTTTACTGAGCATGGATCCAGGATAAGGAATTTTCACACACACACACACACACACACTTCTGTCCAATATGCTGACTGTTTTCTATTCCTCCAGTGCCTTACAGCCTGCTTGACCATTCTGTGCAGGTTCTTGTCCTACACATGACATGTCAGACCCATTTTGGCAGTAAGTTGTCAGCCACATTGTCTGCTGCCACATATTCGGGCAGCAGGTTCAGTTGTGCCATTTTTGATCTGCCTCTGTCACAAAGGACTGTAAGCAATGCCAGTCTAATTTTGAGTTAAGAGAGGTGCCTGTTTCCAGAGCCTTGCTTTACATATCCTTCAGGGTCTCCAGTAAAGAAGCCCCCCTAACAGAGTTCCCGCACACAGAGATGCTCCATTTCCGAAGCCCTCCTTCAAATATCTCTCAAAGTTCCCAGGAAACGGATCCTCCCCCAGGTTCCCAAACGGTTAGAGACACCCATTTCCAGAGCCTTATTCCACACATCCCCTGATAACTTGCCTGTCCTTCAAAGTCCCCAGTAAAGTAGCCCCTCCTCCATGTTTCCCAACAGGGACCCTATGGAAAGAGATGCTCCGGCTCCAGAGCCAATGGTTTATTCATTCATTTATACCTGTCAGAGTCCCCAGTTAAGGAGCTCTCCCAAGAAATTGGGGAAAAACATATGGTCACCGGCCACAGATGCCCATGCGGACAGAAGGCCTACACACAATGGGGTGTGGCATGGTTCCCCAGAGGGATGGTTTACGACACTGCTATCACTACTCCAGTGCCATGCAGCCTTCAGCACGATACCTTCCACCTTGGCTTGGGTAGACCAGAGCCTCATTAGCCAGTGTGTGTCACAGTAACCCTCAACAGGGTAACCCCTGCACATGTTACTGCCTCCCACATGACCCGGGGTACGAATCCACGTAACCCTGAAGTATAGACAAGGGTCTGGATCTGTGGGAGGCATCAGAACAAATACTATGATACATACTTGTATTCCTTGCCACTGAAACCTTTGTATTCTATATCCAGTTCCTACAAAACTCAATACAGTACACCACAAATAATTTACCTAATACAACATGAGTGGAGTTCAATTCCTAGCATGGGCTACTTCTTCCAAAACCTGTTGCAGCCCAGCTCTGAAACTCACACACTCTCCTATCCAAAAACTACTCTTGGCTCTTACCCCAACAACAAATTTTCTGGAAGTCACACTACTGAGGCTGAGAATATGTGAAGTCTTAATTTCATGCCTGTACAGAGACAATTTACATTTTATCCAAGAAACCAGTATGACTGGATCAATAATGGAGGCCTTACGTATAAGAACACCACACACCAATATATTATAATGCATTACCTTGAGTGTATCTTCCTCAACTGCACTGATGCTATGCCACTAAGTCTTCCGCTTACCTTTCGATGTCTCAGTAAGTTTCAGTTCCCATTTACATGATGGTGAAAAAATGACCTCTTAATGTCATCCTGTATTATACACTTATCCTTCTTTTTACTTAAAAAAGAAAAAAACTATTGGAATTTAATTAACTACAGGTTTGGCTGTAACAATAGCCATATGTCTCTTCATGTACACAATCATCAGACTTGGACTCAAATCGTCACTCTTCAAACAGTTCCTCATAAAAGTTAAAAATTAGCCGATTAAATGGTACCAGAGACTTTGCATTCAATACTATAAAATTAAAAACATATTAGGAAATGTAAACAGACTGTAACAATTCTGACATGTTCACACCATCTTCTTTAACTGTATCAAAAACCATGTGGCTTACATTAAAACATGCTGGACATAAAAATGCATGCTCCATTCTACTCCATAGCTTTTGTGTAAGGCAATTTCTTGTCCAAATAGTGCTGCTAGATGTGCACTCAGAAATTCATACAGGTCTTCAGTGATGTGTCAATTATTGTTCCACTTAACAAAAACTGGAACATTAATCAATTTCATTAAACACCCCAATAAAAAATTCCATGAAAATCTGTACAGGGGTTTGAGTTTTTATATGCAGACACATACAGACAAACAAGCACAGTAAAGCTCAGAGACATACTGTTACAAAATTTCATTACAAATATGCCAAAGAAATTATTGGAGCTTTCTTGGAAATGTTACCAGGCATTATTTTCAGTGGTGGAACAATTGAAGTCTATGCCAAACCTCCCTAATGAATGTAGCAGAGAAAACTATTCATAATTAGCAAACTTATGCAATATTAAAGTGAAACAAGAATCTGAACCAATCATGTGGGATATTACATATATCAACATATTTATAAATGAACCAATAAGAACTATGACATAACTAATAAAAAATTAACACATCAACAGTAATAAATAAATGGCCAATCTAGTAAATGCTAATTCAAATGAAAATTATTTTCAGTTTCATGGATCACATTATAAATTCAAGAAAGGGGTACCTCTGGGATTGCCTATCTCCAGGTCAATATTCCAGAACTTTCTACAGAATTTTGAAGGTAAATTTACAAAAAGCAGTAACCAAAGAAGAGCATTAACTCATTATCCTGCGAGATGTCTGAGAAGACAATTACACCTGACTTACTTATTTCATCCTACCCAAATTTTATGGATATGGCAGATACCTGTGGGAACCCCTCAAGGTCCTCACAGAGCTTTATGCATCATCACATCCTTTGTGACCCCTTCCATGGAATTCATGGTGTTCAAGAGATGCAGGTATCAGTAATGACTCACAATGCACAGATGGTGCATAGGCTGTTATCAGGTGTGCTCAAGTTCGGACTACACAGCAACCATGGCAGTAGCAAAGGGGATGTTGCACAACCCCAACCAATACACTGACCTGTTAAGGATTCATTGAGGAATTCACACAGTCAGGGTGAAATGCGCTGGAGCACTATCTTGCTGAAATGACACGTTACATAATCCCACTGTTGCTGGCCTCTGGTATAACACAATTCCACATTCAATACATGTAACACTACTAATAGTTCCATCAGAGAAATAGGACCCAATGACATAATTGGCAGTTACACCTGAACTATCATCATTTGCGGTGGGTGGTCTTACATCTGAAGCGTGTAATGAGGATTCTGTTTAGCCCCAAAAAGCATTTTATGATAAGGAGCTGCAGCAGTAAATTGCACATTCATCTGAAAAGAGAACTTTCCCATGAGACAAGGCTACCAGAAATCATTCCAACAACAAGGCACATGCTTTGTGACACAGTCTCATCTCTAGATCCCTAAGTTCAATTACAAACACTGGCCAAAATGACTTCATCACCAGGTCCCTCTTGTGGTCAAACATGGCCAAATGTAGTACTCCAAGTTCTGCTGATCGTTTCCGCACAGATTCATGTGGCGAACATTCAATGAAAGTGGCAACCACAGCACAGGTCAACATTCAGGATATTGGTCAACTGCTCCGAGGAGAGTCCTTCATATTCCTCTAAATAAACACACTTTTTCACACATGGCTTCCCAAATCACTGCTGAAATGGTGTCCTCACCTGATTCATCATCTGACCTGTGCTGTCTTTATGCATCCAAACACTTGCTACCAAACTCTCCTCAATGGACTAACTGCTCATAATTGGCATTCCCATCTTTACACAACAAACTACTAATAATGAGAAAATGTGACCCTGGGTGTTGCTCATCAGTTTTGTCACATGTACATTGCCACATTGGGTCAAGTCATGTAGTCATGCCAAGTCATAAAATTCAGACAATGAAATAATAAACAAGTCAGGTGTATGACTTCTCAGGCACCGCGCGCGCGCGCGTGCGTGTGTGTTTTTTTTTCCCCCTGACTTCACATTCTTGCCAACATTTGCAAAATGTTAAGTTGCTGTCTGTCCATGTCTTGTGCGTATAAAACATCAAGTGCCCAATATCCCCATACGCCTGTACTTCCACCAGGTACCTTGACCTCTAGGTAACAATGTCTACTCTCCCTACTAGAAGTTTCTCTTCTTCTGGCATTTCCTCCACATAATTCCTACACCCTTTTTGTTCCTGATAACACAATTATCAAAGCTATACACAAACACAACATTAGGACTGCGCTTCCGCCTCTTGTTGCCCGGGGTTTTCTGATGTTATTCTGGACTTTTAGCATTTCTCTCCCTGTGTTTTCTCCAAATCCTTCATATGGTTCAAAAGATATCCATGTGTACATGACTGCCCTTCAACAGTAGTTTCTGCCCTGCTTCCTTGTCACAGTCTCAATAACATTTCCTATGGCTTTCATGCCCTTAGGATGAATACTTTTATGATGTGGGGGAGGCAATGTATTTTACACTCTACACAAACACACTAAATATTTACAAAACTAATGTGTGTGTGTGTGTGTGTGTGTGTATATATATATATATATATAAAAACATACAGTAAATACAAGTAACACTGCACAGTTCACCATGTTTAGATTGTCTAAATGCTATAGAAATCTCCAGATGTTCTAGTGGCCATTGTATTTGGGACATATTTTTCACTGACATCTAGTGGCACAAAATGGGTACCAGCCTCATACCCTGATCCTCCCTGTTGCTTGTTCCTTTCACTACTTCCTCACCCAACAAGTTCCCATTTACCGGAACTAGACAGTACATAACTGTGCAGGCAGAGACTAAACAGTGAGTCACTCATACTACCTACAATATGGTTATTTCTGTTTCAAATGTTAGTAATTGCCAAATTATGTTTCTATCATGTTTTGACAAATAATATTCAACAAAACTCATATTCCCCAACTAGCAGAAACATTACTAGGACACGTATAGTCCTCATATAGCTACAGAAAGAAGTTACAGCTGTTTACTCCAACATCACGCCATTAAGAACAGCTACAGCTGCACCGTACGTTCATTATCCCTTTTCCGAAACATGTTCCTGTGTGTCAAAATGTTCATCAGGAATATCGTACCTCTGAACACTGGTGTATTACACCATGCAACAAACATCACCAGCTCTACTAAACCTACAGTGTCAAGTATTACAAAATTTCCACCTCACAGATATTGCTATACATGGCATCTTGTGATATCAGAATGACATACTTTTTCCTACATTTGATGACCGTAAAAGTATACAAATATAAATATGTATTTATCCAGGCAAGAAGCACAGCTGACTAGAAAAGGGCGGTACTGAATGATTCATAGTCGTGAATTCTTATCCAACACCAGAATATGACTATCAAATACATGCATAACACTTCAACATCGTTCCCTGCAAACACAACACAAATACGCACAGAAGATTAAATACACACTAAAATGGTCCAGGTTACTTTCAACAGATGCATTACAAACATAACATTCACAATAAAACCCAAACTCCCACAATAAAACTGATCTTAAGTTCACACATAAATGCACTTAACACAGCACGTGGCTTAGTCGGGTTAGACCCCGATAGGAACGCAGCACTCCTATAATTACATATTAATCCTATAATTTAGGTTACGGTGAAGGCATACGTAACAAACGTACTGTTCACAATACAATTTAGCTCATTTAGCACCGAACAGCACGCAACGTAACACGCTACCTCGCCGGGTAAAGCCTCAACGGGAACGACTGCTGATTAGCGGACCCAAACATGGTGGCGAGCGGCGCAGTCATCCGTGACAGTGAGTCCGCGATGTTCGGAGGCACAGATGATGTGAGATTTGAGTGTTCAGGTTGTCCCTTCACAGGCCACACAGTTTGTAATATCCTCACAGAAGACCAATGCAGTAACATTTTAGAGATCACTGACAGGTTAAGCCATTTTAATGTAATATGAATGTAACATGCCAATGAATTCTACGGGAGAGCTTGACAATGCAGCAGGGGCATGTTTTTTGTCGGATACGATGGCTGTAAAGGTTTGAATTTAGTCATTTGACCACCCCTCCATACAACATGTAGATTTGGATACACTGCACATGTCTGGACAACACGACTACCGTCAACCAACACGAGTACCGGTAACCTACACGCATGGCGCTGCAGTCGAGGCGGCAGGGTTACACTTCAGGTTGTCACTATTACACACATATCCGTTCACTTTCTTCTCCGCGTTTTCGCAACACACTTCCCGCAGCTTCACATTTTTGGCGGTTATCAGTTGAGTCAGTTGCGTCCGGAAACTTTTCTGGTTTGTATCCGTGTTTTTGCCTGTGCTTTTGCGTGCCATCACCATCACTTCCTGCGAAATATGGTGCAGAAAATTGTGGATATTGTGAAGGAGTACCAGCAATTCCCTCCATTCGGAGTAAACCTGTGGTCGAGATAGGAAGTGCTTCCTGCTATTTTTTTTTATTACCACGTACCACTGATCGGACTTTTTCCTGTGATCATCTTTAGGTTACAGCTTTCAGCTATTTTTTTTACCACGTTCCCATACTCATGTCATTCCTACAATTCCCTCCATCACAATTACGCCCTTCCCTCCCGCCACTCCTTCCCCTCCTTTACCCTCACGTGTCAACACCTCATCTACGAACTGCAATAGCGCCGTGTCGACTGTCGTCTGCTACTACTGCACTATCGTACCCCTCCCCCCATCATTTCCATCCAACATCACGAATATACCCCTGTCGCGGATCACTTTTTCGCTGGCGGGTATATTGTCGGGACTTGTGCAGTCGCTCCGACACATTTATTGAGGTCATGGACATCAGAATTAGTAGCAGCAGCCACACATAGTCGAATCCACCATGCAGTGTTTATATCCTTAACACTTCCTCCTAAACACAGTACGAACTTTGTGCTATGCCGCACACCCATTAATAATCTCGAACACCCATGTCATTATGTAGGGTTTCAAACCCCTCTCGATCCAATGGTTTCATTAACAAATCTGCTAACTGTTAAACTCCCTCAATGTGTTCCATCCAATTCGATCCCCCCCCCCCCC
>Ga0268261_10002749_pt1 | contig 12679 bp, 9 predicted proteins | sample TergutNc150P1_FD_190353 | JGI IMG/M metagenome (GOLD analysis project Ga0268261, IMG submission 190353) | Nasutitermes corniger P1 segment gut microbial community from laboratory colony in Florida, USA - Nc150 P1 (SPAdes) (version 2) | ecosystem: Host-associated > Arthropoda: Insects > Digestive... | reverse complement strand
TCACGTACAGATTTATTGACGTACTGCAGCCCTTTGTGCGGGGCTACAATGCCTCGGTTCACAGTACGACTGGCATGGCGCCAGCACGAGTAACAGATTCTGATATTTTAACGATATGGAAGAGAATGAACGAGAAACGCAGCAAGATCGCTATTGCACAACCCAGATTTCGCGTGGGACAGCACGTGCGTATTAGTAAAGAGAAAATGACATTTGCTAATGGCGGCGAGCAGAATTACACCACGGAGGAGTTTCGAATTATCAAGGTAATTCGTACGACCCCTCGTCCCGTGTACGAACTGGAAGATTTAAATCAGAAAGTAACTGACAGTTCTTTTATGAAGAGCTAACACCTGTTCGCATCACGAAACGCACCACGTTTCAGAAAGATAAAATTCTGGCCACGAGGGTCAGACGCGGCATTCGGGAACACCTCGTGCGCTGGAAAGGTTACTGTCCTGACTTCGATAGTTGGATAAATGCAGCTAGTGTGAGGAATATTTAGAGAGATGGAATATCGCAGACAATTTTACATTACACTGTTTAGTAACGCCTCACAGAAAATCCATCCTTCTAATACGCTCGCAGAGTTTAAAATCCATTTGGTCCAGCGCATAGACCTGTGTTCAACAGACAATTGCGAGGTCTGGTTATGTGAAATTAGTTGTCCTCCACTTTGTCCGTACACGTCCAAACCGTACGAAGTTGCCAGCGATACAATCGCCTTGATTTATTGCGATTTCATTACGCCGCAGTTTGTGGGTAACGGCCATGTCAGATGTTTGCGTACGTTTACCTACCCGTCAAAGTATTGTGAATATCTTTTTAAGAACGTCTATTATGTACCCGCCCAAAAAACGCACCTTCCAGGACATAAGTATTTTTATAGCTAATCAGAAAGGTAAGCCCCTCCCTTTCATCAGTAGTGAGGTGTCTACGAAAGTGGCTCTACATTTTCGACGCGTATAAATTCTCTACATCACCTCCGACAGTCATTTATAACGATGGATTCCCTGGTTCTCTAATACCGGCGTCAGGCAGGTCATGGGCGTGAAGATATAGGACCGATTTACAGCACTCCACCTATCGTACAGCGGGGACATGGTCTAGGTAGTATTTTGGCAGGACTATATAGGACCGTTAGACCTATTCTCTGGAGCTGTGCCAAATCTATGGGCAAGGAAGCGCTCAAAGCTCTGGGATGTGAGGCGTTACGCACCGGCACTAATATTATTAGAAATATAGACGAAAATCCTCCGACACAGACCACAGACATAATCTCGAAACATGTGGCAGACTCGACACAGAATATAATGAATAAGTTGCGTGGGAGTGGCGCCCGTAAACGAAAGTGAGTGTCGTCAGTCACTGCGCGAAATGCGAAAAAAGGAAAAACTAAACGCGTCTTACCCAGGAAAGAGCTCCAGATGTCTAGGATTATAAAACGGGATATTTTTTCATAATTTACAACAGTCACGGTACGACCATGTCTAAGACGGACCTAGCTTTCGTAAGTAGCGAATTTGATATTTTTGCTCCCAAGCCAGTACAACACGCAATCCAAGAAACGAATGTAGTGGTCTACAAGCCCATTGCATCCGTTGATCAGAGCGACCTGCAGTTTCTTATACCCGCCGATTACGACATGTATTTCGACCCGATATAAAACTCTATATCAAAGGCAAATTAACAAAGGCCTTGTAACTCACCTAGACGCAACAGATCATACCGCAGGTGTAAATAATTTCATGCTTTCGCTATTCAGTCAGTGTACCATTGCCCTCAACGGCGTTAATATAATTCAGTCGGGTGACCTTTATAACTAAAGGTCAATCTTTGAAATAGTTCTTAGTTATGGCGTCGACGCGTCAATATCGCAACTCACGAACATTTGTTGGTATAAAGATGCAGGTGATATGATGGATTCGTAGACAGATGGAACAAACGGAAACGGTCTAAAGAAACTGAAATGTACGGGAGAATACATAGTGATATATGCAACGTTCCGAAATTCTTACTTCCTGACATACAGTTACAAATAAATTTTACAAAAGCCAAGCCGAGTTTCTACCTGATGAATACAGCCGCAGATTGTAAGACTATTTTTAAATTTCTCGATGCCAAACTGTTTGTTAGACGCATCAGGGCAAACCCAACATCCCTCTAGCACACGAAGAGAACTTGAAGACCGATCTCGCGCGGTATAACCTGACGAGTGTCGAACTGAAAACTTTCACGTTCTCTGCGGGGCCCCAGTCACTCTCGATCGATCAGGCGGTCAGGGGCCGCATACCCAAAAGACTCCTACTCGCCATGATAGCAAACACTGACTTTTTCGGCACCAGCAATACGAACCCTTACATATTTCAACATTTCGGTCTTCGTACATTCGTGATGTACGTGAATGGCAGGGAGATCCCTAGCGAGCCCCTAGCTATTGATACTGGTCATGAGAAAACAACTGTCATGGCATACAAGACTCTATTTGAAGGTTCCGGCATTCACCATTCGAACTCGGGACTTCAGATAACTCACGATATGTATATTAGCGGGTACTTGATGCTATTATTCGACCTAACGCCTGATCTGACCGCGTCGGAAGGACATACTTCCCCTGTGGAAGCTGGCAATATACGCATAGAACTGACATTTAAGGAAGGGCTAAAGGAAACAATCACGTGCCTTTTGTACCTGGAATACGACAATTCTGTACGCGTCGATTCTTTGCGAACCGTCACCACAGACTTCTACGATGGACACAGTTCCGATATCGTGTACGTTAAATAATGATAAATCGTTTCTGGGCGCTTTCCCGTCAGATCTGCTACCACATTCTGTCACTCGGCCTAGCACTGTTATTGTCATAACCGATTCTCACACAGTCAGGATCACACTGGCTAGCTATCCATCTCGAACCCAGGTCCTCCAGGGCATTATACTTTGACTCCTATGGCCTGTCCCCTTATATTCACGATATACAATCATTCTTAAGACGCAATTGTACCGTCCTAAATTATAACAAAGCGCAGCTCCAAGGACCCCTGAGTACTGTCTGCGGCAAATATTGCTGTCTGTTCGCCCTGTACACTGATAGAGGCTACACCTACATTCGTAGGCCTGTTTACCCCGGGTCTCGCCGATCAACAGGTAGAAAACCTCTTTGCCCAGAAATTCAGGTCTCTGCGCGGACTATCGCGTGGAGGACAATGCTGTACCGGCAGGTATAAAAAGGTAGGTTCGCTGTCACTTACTCTTTTCACAGATTGTCCTCTGAACGTAATGGAGGTCGTTATAGATTATGAATATCTGTCGGGAGCACGTGGAGAAGCCATGCCCAAGGAAGTTTCTGTGGCATCCGAAAACGTCATCGATACATTCCGTTTTTTTACCCCCTACACCATGAACCCCCAGTTCCCCTACGTACGACTTGACGTGGGAGGATAGACTTATCCCTTACTCGTCACTATTCCAAGCCCTAACAGAGGCCACGACTAACTTTGCACATGTATACTCAAAAGTTGATGATAAATGCGCGTTTCTCTCCAGCTTGCTCGGCCACCCTGTTCAAAATTTGGACTCGTTTGGCTGCCCTGCACGAAAAGAGTTTAGAATGACTACAGGTTGTAGTCTGCCATGTCATAAGTTTCCCGACAAAAGCTGTTCGGTCCGTAACGCCATGTCTCTTTACGGATAGCTGAAGCATCACATCCAAGATAAAGAATATGTGAAATGTCCCAAAGATGATTCTCGCCATACCACCATTTTTAATTCTGGAATATAAATCGAATGACGTCATACCCTAACATCTGTTTCAGCCGGAAAAACACTGATGAACTACCTTGCCACGTATCAGTCTACCTAGCAATGGCATCGAGAAAACGTCGCAGTGTAATGTACGAGGAAGATAACAACGAACCCACAGTCGCTGCGCCTACCATTTGCTCAATCCCAATAGAGGGAATCAATCCTACTTTCGATCCTAACAGAGCACTGCTACGCCGTGTAATTTTTCTAAACGAGGACCGCAACAAGTATGTCTCTGTGGATTCTGCCCAGCGCAAAGATATACAGCTCATGTAGAACTTGGAACAGCTAAAGCCGCCCCTCTCATACTAACAGAGCAACATTTTACTACGTTAACCGAACACCTACCAGGTCTAATTATGGCTCTATGTGCTGACGAGTATTATAGAACAGGCGTCCAAGACAATTTCTCGATAGTTACCGGAGGCTCATATAAGACAGCCTAGATGCAACCAGGTCTCAGCAAACATAAAAAACCATTCGTCTTCAAGCTGTCGGAACTACGATACCTGAATTCTATCATACATATAGTTACGAATCAGCTGGCTAGATACAGTGGGGCTGTGATGGATGTCATGACATTCGATATTTGCCACAGCTTCCAGTGAATATATCGAACCCCAACCCCACTACAGCTAGCAAATTCATTACCCGCAGCTGTATGAAGAACTAAAAGCGATAACACTCATATAAACATTCATGTTACCCTGTAGTTTAGTATTATTTCCTACCAACAGACAGCTCTGATTTATGCTCTACATACTACTATAAAAGACATTTGTACGTATTCATTTTTCATTTCGATTGGTGCAATCATGACAGACAGCAGCAATGAATCGAACCCTATGTCAGAGGATACCTGGAAAATTTCTGGTGATGTGGTTTCTACAGACATTGGTCCTGACAACTGTTACATGAACGCGAAACTCAAGCGACAACTAGATGAACACTACGCAGCGAAACAGGCAATCAATATTTGGCACGGACCTCAAAATCCTGCTTTCACTTCACTCATTGCTAGAGGAAAATCTTTTGACAATGCAGACTGGCCGGAAACATCCTACGCCTGTCTCCTTAGCCAAAGCTGGATTTTTCTACACAGTAAGTTATCTACTTTTTTAGTAATATCTTTAACTAACTGAATCTTATATAAGCGTTATTTATTCTCGTTTTGTGTCTTACAGAATGAACCAAATCAAGCGTGTTTTTCCTCTGCAACGGTTGTCTTGTAGACTGGCTGCCTCGAGACGAGCCGTTTCTAGAACATGGATATTGGTTTCCAGATTGTGTCTACGTGAGATGCATAAAGGGACCTTCTTTCTATCAGGAGTGTGTAAAGTATTACAACGAACGATCCCTCACTCATACACGAACTATTACACCCACTCGTGAATGCTGTTTACGCCCATAATGATGTACACCCTACATCTCTGTAATATGCATTCAATAAAGAAGCAAATACTGGTTAACTGTCTTTCTTTTAGTATGTAAGGAGACCCAGATCCCTAATAATCACTCCTTTACCGTGCTCTGTTTAACTTTTAACATTGCAAACTGATTCTTAAATCTCATGCAGAAAAGTAAAAAGTGGTTCACGTACCGATTGGTAGCTGTTGATGGAGATGAAACTGTAGAAAATGATAGGTATACAAGTAGCAGCGAGAAAAGTTAGAATCTGGAAGTAGCGAGGTCTGAGAAGCCAAGCGTCGCACAGAATGGTCTTCCAATGAAGATATAGAGGCTTCCATCCAGTGCGCTTTTATAAGACAATTTTCATTATTCCAGCACGTGCTAACACAATAAGACTTCGTCTAGACTGTAAACACGATTTCCAGAAAAATCTGTTCATTAAATCAGACTGTCAAATGTGTTTTATTTGCATCTCATTAAAGCAATTCTGCATCATGTGCATCATATGCAGTTATAACATGCACAATCGACTCTTACATCATGTTGACTAGACTGTAAACATGATTTCCAGAAAAATCTGTTAAAAGTGATTTATTCGTCTCATTAAGGAATTCTGCATCGTATGCAGTTATCACGTGCATAATCGACTCTTGCATCATCTTGAAGAGATCTACACTTCAAAACTTATAGCACGTGCAGGGATATGCAAACAGTATACTTACCATCAAGTCACCAATTCATCAACGCCTTTCCTTCTACATGTCTAAATAACTATAACAATATGTACGACGGCACTATAACGCTGTCGAATATTATTAAAACATAAACATTACCAATCACTACGATGTCTTATGTCAAGGAGTATAGGCGGTCACAGCCTCAACCTACACTCTCTTCACATCTGGAATAATAAAACAGTGCAGCTTACCTCAAAAGTCACCCCTACACCAATTTTCTGGAGTCTTAAAAACATAACCATTACCAATACCCACGATGTGTTAAGTCAATGGATATAGGCGGTCACATCCTCAACCTGCACTCTCTACACATAGAGAAAAATAAAACGGTGGAGCTTACATCCACCGTCACCCCTACACTAATTTTCTGAGTCTATTAAAACATAACCATTACCAACCACTACGATGTCTTATGTGAAGGAGTATAGCCGATCACAACCTCAACATTCACTCTCTTCACATCTGGTATAATAAAACATTGGAGCTTACCTCCACCGTCACCCCTACACCATGTTCCTAACCTCGGGGCATAAATACATCATACAAAAATATTTGTTTCGACTTTCTTCTTTAATGCCTTCTTCTAGGTGGTACAAGGGGCTTAAATTCAGCTCTCTATATACACAACAGGGATACCCAACCTATGGGTCGCATAACATCTACATCCTCATCTCCACAACTATGATGCCGATCACTCACCCAGGGTAAAAATCATTCGTTGGAGCTTAACTCCACCGTCACCCCTACACAAAATCCAAAGGTCGATACTTGCCCAAGTGGGTAGGTAACTACTGTCTAGGACGTAGATACTGTGGGTGTGAGCACGTGGACTACGTTCGCGTGCCGAGCGTGGGCCGTAAGAGCGAATGCCTTTAGAAACGGAGGATTTCTTCAACTGCTGGGTGGCTGTGGTTTATTTGAACGTATGCTCAGTCAATACCATTGTACAGTAAATCAAGGATGCACAAGTCCCGGGCGCCTGGTCGTGGGCGACTAATTTTTTTGCGTTAGCGCCCAGCATTTTCAGAATAATCGCTGCAGTTTATAGGCGCGTTCGCAGAATTGCGAAAAGTAACTGTTAGGTGCGCCATGTCTGTTCGTTTGTCTGTCCGTCCGTCCATGCGCATGGAAAAACTCGAATGCCACTGGACGGATTTTCGTTAAATTTGATGTCTGAGTATTTTTGAAGACCCGTCGAGAAAAATCAAGTTCGATTGTGATTTGACAAGCGTAACGAGTGCTTTTCTTGAAAACCTATGTGCGTTTATGATTATTCCTCGCCGAATTCTTCTTAGAATGATAAACGTTTCAGACAAATTCGCAGAGAAGTCAAAACGCAAATTTTGTGTTCGATAAATTTCCGAAAATTCTGCCATGTATGAAATAATGTGTAAAATGTAGTAGAGTCGGACAGGCCACAGTTGACAATGTAATAAGGTGCAAGCGCTTTACATGCTGGGTAAGAAAGACTACAGGCATAAGCTCAGAATATGTAACACTGTTTTTTCACGGCCACAGTGGTTACGCGAACGCCATGAATTGTTACGTATATACCTGTATTGCCTGTCATTTTTCTTTGCACACTATGTGAATTAGTCCATATACACCAAGTGGAAAGCGCCATACAATAGGAAATGTCAGGTTACTCCAGAATTATGGGTTCTCGCTATGGAACTTGCTTCATGTCATCCTTTTGGCCCCTAGAATGTGGAGGTTGCTCGTAGATTTTTGAAAATTTGTAAAACTTCAAGTTGACAAATTCTTTAAACCTTATGTTATTCATCTATTCACCCCATGCAGATGCCGGAGGTTTACACTGAGCAGTGATTGTAAGGGTATTTGCTAGCGAGGAGTTTATTCTAGTACAGTGGTGCGGAATGGGGCACGCAGTGGCGCAGTTAGTTGAGGTACTGCGCTACAAGCCGGAAGGTCGTGGTTTCGATTCCCGATTATGTCATTGGATTTTTTCATTGACATAATCCTTCCGGTCGCACTATAGCCTTTGGGTTGACTCAGCCTCATACAGAAATGAGTACCAGGAATGTTTCCTGTGGATAAAGACGGCCGATGCGTAGCGCTGACAACCTTACCACCTTCATTTGCCCATTGTCCTGGAACCCTTAGGGCCTGTTCAGGCCTGTAATGGAATTGCTTTACTTTTACAGTGGTGCGGAATTTCTGTAACCATGGGCTCCCCAGACTCGATTGCTTTATCGAATTGTCGAATTTTAGTGATATAGGGCAACACCCAATTTTATTTTATTCATGTTTGTATTATAGTGCACTGTTTGTATTATAGTGCACTTTTTGTATTAGAGTGCACTGTTTGCATTCTAGTAAACTGTATTATAGTGCACAGTTCGTATTATAGTGCACAGTTTGTATTACAGTTTATTGTTTGTATTATAATGCACTGCTAGTATTGTAGTGTACACTTTGTATTATAGTGCACTTTTTGTATTATAGGGCACTGTTTGTATTATAGTGCACTGTTTGTATTATAGTGCACTGTTTGTATTATAGTGCACTGTTTGTATTATAGTGTACTGTTTGTATTATAGTGAACTGTTTCTATTATAGTGCACTGTTTGTATAATAGTGCACTGTATTATAATGCACTGTTTGTTTTATAGTGTAAAGTTTGTAACATAATGCACTGTTCGTATTGTAGTGTACTCTGTATTATAGTGCACTGTGTGTATTGCAGTGCAGTTTGTATTATAGTGCAGTATTTGTATTATAGTGCACTGTTTGCATTATAATGCACTCTTTGTATTACAGTGCACTGTTGGTATTATGTGCATTGTTTGTATTATAGTGTACTGTTTGTATTATAGTGCACTGTTTGTATCATAGTGCACTGTTTGTATAACAGTGCACAGTTTGTATTATAATGCACTGTTTGTATTATAGTGTGTATTATAGTGCACTCTTTACATTATAGTGCAATGTTTGCATTATAATGCACTTTTGTATTATAGTGCACTGTTCGTATTATAGTTCACTGTTTGTACCACAATGCACTGTTTGTATTATAGTTCATTGTTTGTATTTTAGTGCACTGTTTGCATTACAAGGCACTGTTTGTATTATAGTGCAATGTTGGTATTATAGTGCACTGTTTGTATTATAGTGCACTGTTTGTATTATAGTGCATTGTTTGCATTATAATGCACTGTTTGTATTATAGTGCACTGTTTGTATTATAGTGCACGGTTTGCATTATAATGCACTGTTTGTATCATAGTGCACTCTTTGTATTATAGTGCACAGTTTGCATTATAATGCATTGTTTGTATTATAGTGCACAGTATGTATTATAGTGCACAGTTTGTATTATAGTGCACTGTTTGTATTATAGTGCACTGTTTGTATTATAGTGCACTGTTTGCATTATAATGCACTGTTTGTATTATAGTGCATTGTATTTATTATAGTGCGCTGTTTGTATTATAGTGCACTGTTTGTACTATAATGCACTGTTTGTATTATAGTGCATTGTTTGTATTATAGTGCATAGTTTGCATTATAATGCACTGTTTGTATTATAGTGCACTGTTTGTATTATAGTGCACTGTTTGCATTATAATGCACTGTTTGTATCATAGTGCACTGTTTCTATTATAGTGCACTGTGTGCATTATAATGCACTGTTTGTATTATAGTGCACTGTTTGTATTATAGTGCATTGTTTGTATTATAGTGCACTGTTTGCGTTATAATGCACTGTTTGTATTATAGCGCACTGTTTGTATTATAGTGTATTGTTTGCTTTATAATTCATTTTTTGTATTATAGTGCATTGTTTGTATTATAGTGCACTGTTTGCGTTATAATGCACTGTTTGTATTATAGTACACTTTTTTTTATTATAGTGCACTGTTTGTATTATAGTGCATTGTTTGCATTATAATGCACTGTTTGTATTATAGAGCACTGTTTGTATTATAATGCACTGTTTGCATTATAATGCACTGTTTGTATCATAGTGCACTGTTTGCATTATAGTGCACTGTTTGCCTTATAATGCACTGTTTGTATTATAGTGCATTGTTTGTATTATGGTGCACTGTTTGCATTATAATGCACTGTTTGTATTATAGTGTATTGTTTGTATTATAGTGCATTGTTTACATTATAATGCACTGTTTGTATTATAGTGCAATGTTTGCATTATAATGCACTGTTTGTATTATAGTGCATTGTTTGTATTATAGTGCATTGTTTGTATTATAGTGCACTGTTTGCATTATAATGCACTGTTTGTATCATAGTGCACTGTTTGTATTATAGTGCACAGTTTGCATTATAATGCACTGTGTGTATTATAGTGCATTGTTTGTACTATAGTGCACTGTTTGTATTATAGTGCATTGTTTGTATTATAGTGCACTGTTTGCGTTATAATGCACTGTTTGTATTATAGTCACTGTTTTTATTATAGTGCACTGTTTGTATTATAGTGCACTGTTTTTTATTATAGTGCACTGTTTGTATTATAGTGCACTGTTTGTATTATAGTGCATTGTTTGTATTATAGTGCATTGTTTGCATTATAATGCACTGTTTGTATTATAGTGCACTGTTTGTATTATATTGTAATGACCATGACGCGTTTTCGTCAGCTCACTACTCAATTCCCACTTGTTGTCTGTACATTAGTCAACATATAGTGTCAGCGCATTCCTGACGAAATTGTCACACCTCTCAAGGTTGCCTCGCAAGTAACGTTTGTATGTGTTATGAACACAAGTATGCAGGACTCAGCATTTATCCCTTATAAATGCTGAGGGAAATTGGCCCAGCTTGATTCCGGCCTGCACCGTTCTTCCGGCTGTAGTACATCAGACCAGGCCTCTTCGTGACTAGTATTTGGGCGTAATCCACGTCACTGTTCCCACGACCACGACGGCAGTAATCATCGGAGTTACACCGACAGTAGCAGAGCTGCAGTTATTGTCACTGATCGGAGGTAAGCCGCGCTGGTGTCACTCGTCTGGTCCAACGTACTTGTTTACTCCTAAATTACGTTTTGGGTCTAATCCCCCCCGGGCAACCTATAGGTGTGACAGCCCTAACCATTCTCACTTAGTGTATTTGTTACCATATTGTCTAGTCATCTTGTCTTAGATTATACACTCTACTTTTGTAACCTGCGTATCGTTATTTTGACTCCTCCTCCCTACGTCTCCTGGTTCGATTCTTCCCGAGATCTCTCGGGTGGTGGCAGCACTACCTTATCGTGGCATCGGCCACGACCCGACCCCCTAAGGGTCGCTACATATTACATTGGTGTCACCGGTGGTCCTACAGACACCGTGACTATTACATAAGGGCTGCGGTGTTAACCGCGGACCTTACATTGGTGACAACGGTGGTTGACAACCACATTGGTTATTACATTGGTGACAGCGGGTGGCAATACGACACCCCAGATATTACACAAGTTAGTGATAAGCATAAACCGATCTGGGAAGGCTGTTTTGTTGCGTGGTGCTGGCAGTCAGAACGGGAAGTAGGAAGGCCCGTTCCATATCCTATCACAAAACCACAAGGCTTCTTGACTGCTGATTAGGCGAATGTCGAGTGTTGAAGTTTATTTTTGGTGTGACCACTTGGTCATGCTGCTATGCTGGTCCGAACTGTCAGTACGCATCGCAAGCCAGTACAGATTTTTTCCAGTTTCCGCAATTGCCCAACGGGATTACAGATGTAGTAACGCGGATTTTAATATGGCAGGCAGAGCTATAGAGTACCCAGAGCGCATGAGTGACACTAGCTGTTCTAAAATATATCAGAAACTTCATCTGTACGTGGAACTTTTTCTTCTTGTGCAGGCTTGTACAACTGTATACGCTGTTCCGCTGGGATATCGTTAACCCTTTAAAGATGAAGCGCATACTGCTTTAGTTGAAGACCCAATTCGTACCGCACAGTAAACACTTTTCATCTTGGTTATAAAAACCAATCAGTTTATGCTGTAAGTGGCACAAGTCGCTGTTTGTTCTCAGATAAATATTAGCCCTTTAAAGACGAAGCGGAAACTGCTTAATTTAAAGACCCAGTCCGTACCGCACAGTAAACACTTTTCATCTCGGTTATAAAAACCAATCAGTTTATGCTGTAAGTGGTACAATTCGCTGTTTGTTCTCAAATAAGTGCAGAACACGTAAATACAGTGTGGACAGAGCGTACAATTGTTGGATGTTAAAAACCTATTGGTGCATCACGTGACTGGTAGGCTTTAAAAGGTTGACGGCAGTGCCTGGGCTACAGGATGAACGTGCAAGGAATCTTCCGATCCCCGATCGGGGTTAGATATTATTCTGTTTTTCAAAGTGCCCCGACCGTTCATGGGCCAACACAAACTCCTGTGCAGTGGGTATCGGGAGCTGTCTCCCCGGGGGTAAAGCGGCCGGAGCGCTAAGCTCACCACTTCATCTACTGTACGTTAATCAGGAGTAAAGCTTTGGCTTTGGCAGCCCGATTAGTGGGACCTTCTCTCCCAGCGAAGCTAGCAAAGAAAACTTACAGGTCGTGGCTGTCCAACCCGCAGACCGCTGTCCGCGGACAAATTTGTAATTTGTAATTTGTGTATATTTACTATAAAAGGTTTACATTAATAATTTAGGCAGTTAGGTACACCACTCACTGTTAATTTTCCACGTGCGGCCCGCGAACCAGCCCACAATAGGGGGTGTGGCCCTTTGCCATATTAATATAGGCGA
>Ga0268261_10002748_pt1 | contig 12682 bp, 6 predicted proteins | sample TergutNc150P1_FD_190353 | JGI IMG/M metagenome (GOLD analysis project Ga0268261, IMG submission 190353) | Nasutitermes corniger P1 segment gut microbial community from laboratory colony in Florida, USA - Nc150 P1 (SPAdes) (version 2) | ecosystem: Host-associated > Arthropoda: Insects > Digestive... | reverse complement strand
GTACAGTAGCAATATGTGTGTGTGGATGAGATATAGTACAGTAGCAATATGTGTGTGTGGATGAGATATAGTACAGTAGCAATATGTGTGTGTGGATGAGATATAGTACAGTAGCAATATGTGTGTGGATGAGATATAGTACAGTAGCAATATGTGTGTGGATGAGATATAGTACAGTAGCAATATGTGTGTGGATGAGATATACTTTACTTAAGTCCACGCTTAAAATTTCATCCCTTTTTGTGCAAATATCATACTGTAATATAATCTTACAGAGTTGCGCAACACACAAAGTACTGGAAGCACAAAGTTTTCAAAACAGAATATTTCACTTACCCTTGACCCTGCTCCTTTTCTTCTTCATCTAAGTAAGAATACTCCCGCCAAGATTCAAAGTTATACCAAAAGGAATAAAACCGTTCAACATCTTCTCTTGATGTTGATTCATCTCCCAGCTTTGGTACTGGCATTTTCTCAGACCATCGAGAGTTCAACTCAAATGCTTTTCCAAACACCTGTACAGGAAGCAATACTTTGTCATTTACAGTAAAACCACAGAAGTCATATTTCTGTACAGCACAGCAGATGGCAACACAAAGCTATTATGGGAAATCTGCAGTGAGCACCACAGGTCTCTGAATAATGGCTGAAGGAATTTACAAAAACATTGGCCTGGAAACTGGAGAATTCTTGTTACCATCCAGCTGGGAATCTTTTGTTTCTTTGTCACCTAAAAATGCAAATATAAAATATACCAAACTATAACTCTGCCCCCTGTTTGGAATGGGTGTAAAACTTGGTCTTTCACAATACAGAAAGAACACAGACGGGGCATTCAAGAACAGGGTGCTGTGGAAAATATCTGGACAAAAGAGGGAGGGAGTAACAGGAGGCCAGAGGAAACTATATGATGTGAAGCTTTTGTACTCCCCACCAAATATTATTATTGTGGTCAAATCAAGAAGGATGATATACGTAGGGCATGTGATAGGAAAACCTGAAAGCAGTTGCTTGGAAGACATATGTAAGATGGCAGTAAAATATTAAAATTTATAGTAAACAGGATGTGTGTGGACTGGATTGATCTGGCTTTTAATAGGGTTTAGTGACAGGCTCTTGCAAACACAGTAATAAATCTTTGGGCTCCATAAAATTCATGGAATGCTACTGATACAAGATCAGCAAAAACATGTCCTAATGCCACTTTTGTCCACCACGAACCTCACATGGCTGACAGTCAGAGGCTGGAAACTAACAACCTGAGCCATGGCAGAGCCCTTTTAAAATTAATCTATATTATATATAAATATTCCGTTTACACCTCGCATAGCAAGCAGTGTGCTTCCACTAGAAAGACCAATTGATGACTGGTGTGTAGGGAAATCACAACTGTTAATTGTAACAGTCACGTGGAATACATTAAATACACTGCATGAAAAATAGGCAGATTTCAGTGTTAAACCTGGCAGTACTTATACCAACCAATGTACCAGGCTTGCTCAACCTTTTCTGTGGTTCAGGCAACTTCAGTAAAATTCCCTCTGCATGTGGGCAAGATGAAATTCAGTACACAGAATAAGAAATGAATAAGTGTATATATAATAATATAAGTAATTTTACCTATGTATTTTCCTATACATTATATGCAAAAATATATATAATTATAATATGAAACATTTACCAAGCTTGGCTATGGTATTGCTAATTTTAGCACATTTTTACAAAATACATTAGTAATATACTGACTACAGGCTGGACGGTCTGGGGATCGAATCCTGGTGGGGGTGGGATTTTCCACCCGTCCAGACCGGCCCTGGGGCCCACCCAGCCTTCTGTACAATGGGTACCGGGTCTTCCCCAGGGGTAAAGTGCGGCCGGGGCGTGCTGCTGACCACTCACCCCCTTCTAGTGCCAAGGTCTTAGAAGAGTAGAGCTATACCCCTACCCCCCTCTGGGTCACAACCGGGCCTGTAACGGGGTTACTTTACCTTTACCTTTACATTAGTAACATAATGTATGTCTCCATAAATAAGTTCATAAGTTTTCAAAATGACTTCAATAGTCTGTCTCAGCTTTGCCACGGAATGGATAAAAGACATTTTCTCATTTCAAATGTCTTCCACAGGCAACACAATGCTGTCAAGGGCAGCATGTTGCTCATGAGCTACAGGTTGAATAGGCCTGCACCAGATGGTACAGGATTAAATCACTCAACAAATATCATTCCTACAAATGCACTGTGATGGATCTTTGGACATAAGCCAATCTATGCATGTTGCAATTAATGGGTCCATACAAAGGCTGGCAACTCAGTATGACAGTGAACATTTTGTAATGTTCTTGTGTTTTTCACCCACAACATGGTAACTCAAGTTTCACAATGCAAGTGGAACTACTTCAGTGATACAATTTTTCTGTCTTTGTGCCAAAATGTTTTTGTCCTTTATGGATACAACAGCTGAAGACAAAAAATTCTCTTCACAGTACACCATAAGTTCACCTATTACCAAATGTGCTGACAGTCTACACACATCACAAAGAGATCTGAGTTTATTGTTACATACCAGCTTTTTATATTTTGTGACGACAGTGTGTACGGTCGTACAGTTCTACAGATCTCAATATATGAACACATATTTCAACTCAAATCTAACATAATCCAGATTCAATAGTAAAAGTGGATGTTTAGCAAACATTAAAAATTACTGAAGTCAGTCTTCCTTTTGTGCTTACATAGTACCACAGAAGAAAATGTTCACTGTTCATGAAAATTTGGTTCAGATGAATGTTCAATAACCAAACTTAATCAATTATTTTCAGAAGCATTGCATTATTTTATTTGATGAATGTAATATATATTCTTTAGCTGAAGTTCTTTAGATATTATGCCAATAACCATGACTGCAGTGATGTTCCATATAAAATTATACAGTGATTAAAACACATGAACCAAATAAAGATAGGCAGTTCGTTTAGTTAGTCAGAGTACACAACAAATATAGTTGAACTTAGTTACAACAACCTTGGTTTGTGCAACACCCCAGCTATAATATTATACATTTGGTGGTACCAATTAATTATCCTTATGACATACACATAGGCTTTTCTGCCTTGCTTAGTACAACATACACATGAGCATCTACCTGGGATATAACAACATTGCCAGTTATTGGTTCCCTACATAGTTTTCCAAGACGTAGGCTATTTTGAGAATTCAACCATCTCCTCATCCTTGAGAGGCCAAGTCTTCTATTATTTCAGGTAACAACTCCTTCAGTTAACAGGAGACTGGTCAAGTGATAACACTGCTAGTCACAAACGAAAGAAAAGTTTTGTGCGCTGAAGAAGTTAAATTGATACGAGAAATAGAACATGACAAAATAAAGCTGACATGTGTTGGGAATTTGGTTTCATAAATACTACGAACCAAAAGGTTTGGAAAACAGAACCAAAATTATCACTGTGTCTGAAAAGAATGGATTTAGAATCATGCAAATTTCTAAAGCCTGAAGGACGTGACATCGATGAGGTGCTGCATGTTTTAAGCATCAGAGAAGTGACACATGTTCCAGTCAGTGAAGTTCTTCTCATGATAATTTTTGTTCTTCCCAAATTTTAATTTTAATTTAATGTATATTTTAGTGTAAGCCTGTAGGGGAAGTTACAATTATACAGGAGCAATTTTTATTCTAAATTTTAATTCTTTTTAAAATTTAAAATAGTGCACAACATTAACATTAAGTAACATGCCAGCAGGCTTGTAGTTTGTCTCGAAATATTTTTCCTTCACTTTTACCATACACCTCACCTAGAGCAACACTCATTTATAATGACATAATTTATTCAGTCCCTTTGATGACATTATAACCAAGGTCAAGAGTACAACAAAATAAATTCAAAGCTGTCACTACCTCATAGAAATGACTCCTAGTGTGCTCACTGACAGTTGGTATTGAATCATCAAATTCTTTGTCAACTGAATCAAATGAACGGCGATTACGTGGATTACCCAGTATCTCCCAAGCTTTGGTAATGCAGGTGAAGTAGTCATCATCGGGACGGATTTCCTCTCCTTGAGCCTTACGTTTATCTGGATGATGACGCAAAACTTTCAAGCGATCTGTAAAGTAAAACACACATAAATCCAAAGTGCTATGGACTGGGAAATCAGGCTACTAGTTACCCAGCATTTTCAATCCACATTTAATGATATGTGGGTTTCTGAAGACCTGTTATTTGTAAGTTGAGTCATTAAAATATTTTACAGTATTATTTTTTAAACACATATTACATACATCTCATATAATTTACATCAAAACTCAACCCCGTACACAATAACTAACATCTGTCAAACTTTGATGTCAGCACACCATTGCAGAATGATACAGTCGCCATTCTAGCAGCATGGCATCAGTGCTCATACTGGTGCCTGTGGATCGGACAAGTTACTCCACTGTACACAATGCAGAAAAGTGTTGACTACATGCATAGAACACATAATGGTGCCTTCAGATTACAGAAATGTTAGAGGCTATGTCAGCTGCAGTTCATTTCACACAATATGTTACTGCCATGTCAATAAATGTCCAACACGATGCAACTATATGTAGACTTTTATTCTCAGTTACACTACTCAACATGTTTCGGGCGTCGCGCGCCCATCATCAGGAGTATCAAAAACTGTATTTGCGACCACTGGTACACATCACATATTATTGACATCGAATCGTGATGCACGGAACCATGTGTTTAAAATGTTACTGCCATTACACAATGCATGAGCAAAAGAGAAAAATGCCTATTAAATACATAGTTTATATAATGGTTTCTTTGTCACAGAAAAGTTATCTGTGGCAGGGTGTGATTGGTTGACAATGAGAAACTCATCAAGGCTACTAGGTCAGTCCATGTAACCTTGCAATTCTTCCCACTTGCTGTTCCACAGCAGTACACATTACACAAGATGGTTGGTAGTTTGTCTGAGCATTACGCAACAGGAAACAACAAACTCCAGCACAGCCATTGCCGAGATAACCAAAATTCATCTCAGTACACAATCAACGTGCACGCACATACAGCCGAATTTTAGTTGCCTCTGCAAGGGTCAGACTGGCTGATCTGCTGGCACTGGTTGGGGCCTCACCATTGTCTGCTACAAGCAGTGGCTGCACTGTTCTAGAGTAGTGCAAAAATGATTACACAAACTGTCCACAAAATATTACTTCAAATTAATGAACTTCTAATAATTGGAAGGCTGTAATAGAGCTCTGAGTTACAAATTATCCATGGTTTTAATTAACTGCATTAAACAGTACATAAACACAAATGTGTAAATCTGGGGAAAACTACATGCTCTGAATTATAGAGTAATTCAAACTAACAAGGTTTTACTGTATATACAAACAGAACATTCACTTCATACAACTTCCACAGAAAAGCCTTATGACACAAATCGTTTGTAGAGTTTTAGCTTGTAAAAAGTGGATTAAGTCAAAAGGAAATCACACTTCCAATAAATCCAAACAGCAAAGATATGGATACTACATATAAAGAATAAGATTATAAATGCAAGTGTTCAACTTAAGATGCTGCAAACATGGTCATAAAAGTCAGCCAGCCTACAGCAGTTCAGTGCTTTCATGGACCTTGTGCATAATCATATAAAGAAAACCCTGTACATGAGCAGACACACATTCATAAACCAAGTTGGCAAACAGAAAATTCATCACTTTTACAAACTTACAAGCTTTCTTTATGTCATCTTCTGTAGCTTTATGGCGTAACTTCTTTAAACCAAGAACAGCATAATGGTCTTGCTCCTAAAAAGAACAATACTGTAAGTTTTGTATCATTGTATATATGGTTGTAGGTTTTGTATGCTTCTATTTAATTTTGTTAATTATGTATTCTTATTGTTATGTTTACATATTCTTATTGTTACGTATGTTCCGTTCTAGGTATTCTGTTTCATCGTGTTGTTCTGTGTATTGTTTGTGTGTAAATCTGTACTGTACTACTGCCACCAGGTGTCAACCCAACTGCAGTTAACAAATATATCAATATCAAATTAAAATTAGATTTCATAAAATTCAGTAGTAGAAATGTACAAGGTATGGCATGACAAATATTAGCAGGCAGCCCCAACATTTGGTAACAGGCAATTTTCTACCATCAAGGCATGCATGAGAGTTATGTATGCACCTTCTAACCAGTATACAAGCCAAAATTCTCACAGTCTAATAACAGTTTCAGTTGAACAAATCAGAATGAAAATTACTATTTAACAAAAGTTTTGGTGTTCAGAGTGTTCACAAACACAACTGAGCAGTTCTGTGGCACAATCTCCATTCAGCTGATATTTTTAAAAAACCAAAGGAAGATACAGGCTAAAACAATTACTCTCTGCAGTACAGCAAAATTTCTAGATGTCAGGGCAATCTGGCACTTAGTGTTTGTTGTACTCTGGTTCAAGGTAACACTGACTTACCTTCCACTCTTTAGGATCAAGACTTCTAAGAAAATTTACATCATCTGGATCAATAAAACTGGAGGTGAGCTCATCTTCTGATTCCTCCTCTTCCTGAAGTGCCAAGGCATCATCTGAGATTCCAGGTTCAACCTGCCAGAAACTCAGGAACACAGGACCAACACATTCTACCAATCTTCTAGTCAGCGCTGTAATCAAGATTAAAAAAAATATATCCCTTTTCAGTCACCATTGAATATAGTTCCTACAGAAACCATGAACTGTACAAAACAACTCTGCCCCAAGTTCTGTTACACCAATGGCACACCTTGTGCAGGCTCATATTCAGTGTCATGTTGAGTCTATTAGCATTAACATGTCTGAACCATCTACAGTCAAGACCCAAAACAGTTTCGTCCTTGCTGAGCGACTATGAAAGTATTATTTTAACATGGGAACCATTGATATAGTGTCATCCCTGCTAGCTGCCATATGTTACAGACTTTCATGATAAAAATGTGCCCACAAGTATTAAATACTGCCCAATATAGCACTGTGTTTGGAAGGTATTTACAAAATGCAGATAGTGTGCTTTGGATTTCTATCTGGCATGAAGAGTGTGGGTCAATGGCTACTTACAGTGTCAAAACATTTATCACATTCGCACTATAGACGTCTCATTTCAAATGTTATAACAGTCAATATAATTTTAACTGGTGTCCTTCACTGACTCACTACATATTCAAACAGACAATGATCTCATATGTTGTATGTTTTCTTCTGGGTAATTCCCCGGCATCTGAATTTTAATTTAATCAAGAATGATCTCATAACTCCAGCTTCCTCCTGCTTCCTTTTTGCCCCACTTCCACACCCCTAAAGTTTCAACTTACCAGTCCTAGGCTACTGGGGTGATAGTCTGGATAATTTCAAAATCACAAAGCAAATGACACAATGATGCAGCTGTTAAGTCAAGCTGTTGTTCAGGACCTCCAGCGTTTTCTTTTTCACTTCACGGACATCAGCAAAACGTTTCCCTTTCTTCTGGCCTTTCATACGAGGGAACAGGAAAAAGTCGCATGGTGCAAGGTCGGATGAATAGGGAGGATGAGGAGCTGATTTCCCTAACAGAAAACAAAACTTCACGCACACTCTTTGTTGTTTATTATCAGCCATCATAAAAATTGCCAAACTTCCTAACAGGCATTTAGGAAAAAAGCCACAACAATAACAGTCAACCTAGATTGATGCCACGCGGCAGACTGCTAGAGTATTGTGTTGACTCGTGACACCTATCGGCGCATCGTGCAACTACTTCTAGCTTGCGTGCCACATTTCAATTCCGGTTATTTTTGGGTCCCCCCTCGTACTTGAGAACAAAGCAGTGCATTAGCTGTATATAGACTTCAACAAAGCTAATGATTCAGTTAGGAGGGGTGTCTTGCATAATATTCTCATTGAATTTGGTATCCCCATGAAACTGGTAAGGCCAATAAAAATGTGCCCGAATGCAACCTATAACAGAGTCCAGGTAGGCAAACATTTGTCTGACATGTTTCCTATTATGAATGGTTTTAAAAAAGCAGATGCTTTATTGCCATTGCTTTTCAACTTTGCTTTAAAGCATGCCATTAGGAGGGTTCAGGTAAACCAGGAAGGCTTGAAATTAAATCAGATTCTGGTTTATGCTGATGATGTTAATATATTGGGTGGAAGTGTACATACTATAAAGAAAAACACAAAAGCTTTAATAGTTGCTGGTATGGAGATTGAACTAGAAGTAAATGTTGGTAAAACTGAACACATGGTCATGTATCAAGATCAGAATGTAGGACGAAGCCACAATACAAAGACCAATAATTGTTCCTTTGAAAAAGTGGAACAGTTAAAATATTTGGAACAACCCTAACGAATCAAAATTCTGTTCAGGAAGAAATTAAAAGCAGAGTGAATTCAAGGAATTTATGCTATCACTCTGTGCAGAATCTTTTGTTTTCCAGTTTGCTATCCAAAAATATAAAGATTAAGATAAACAAAACTATAATTTTGCCTGTTGTTTTGTATGGGCGTGAAACTTGGTCGCACACAATGAGGGAGGAATAAAGGCTAAGGGTGTTAGAGAATGGGGTGCTGAGGAGAATGTTTGGGCCTAAGAGTGACAATGTAACAGGGTAGTGGAGAAAATTACATAATGAGGAGCTTAATGATCTGTACTCCCAATCAAATATAATTTGGGTGATCAAATCAAGAATGAGATGGGCGAGGCATGTAACACGTTTGGAGAAGAGGAGGTGCATACAAGGTTTTAGTGAGGAAACATGATGGAAACAGACCACTTGGAAGACCCTGGCATGAATGGGAAGATGATCTTCAGGAAGTGGGATGGGTGGGCATGGACTGGTCTGATCTAGCACAGGACAGGGACAGGTGGCAGGCACTTGTAAACGCAGTAATGAAACTCCGGGTTCTATAAAATGTGGGGAATTTCTTGATTAGCTGACAACAAGTTAGCTTCTCAAGGACTCTGCTCCATGGAGTAAGAAAGTACGTATATAAGTAAGTGAGATTCTGGAGTTTCTGATCTAACTGAGGTTGTGGAGTTTTTCCTAAGGGTAAATGTGGTGAAAGTGGGAATATGACGTCTATCAAGGGCCAAAATCGAAGAACACGACAAACTTTCTCCTTACACCCCTTTATGGCCATATAAGAAAAGTGTTACAGGTGCAGCAGTAAAATCACCGTTCAAACTTGCCACTCTAAGGTACCTTTCCCATATAATGTATATTTTGGGGACAAGTAACAGCTAGTTATTTAAAAGTGGACTTTTCAATGCATTCATAGTCCAGCCAACAAAATGTAAGACAGGAACTATCGAAAGGACACAATCACAAATCTCCTAACCTCCATGCCACCAAAATACATTCTCGTCTCAAACTAATATCACATCACAAACTTCGTCTTTAGACACAAACTAACCATTAATCTCGGGAGTACGGTGATCCATGTGCTTCCTCTTTAAGACAGGAAAAGTGTTCCTCTAAATGCACTAACACAACCTGCTTGTTAGCACATGCTGTGACGTACAGAGCATAACCTATAGCTTAAGCCTCACAGTCCGCAGCTCTCACGGTAGTTTCTGTTATACACATTGGGGAATTTGAAACTGACAATCGCAACGCGCACCTTTCACATGTGTACCAACGTTTCAACATTATAATCACAGTAACATCAAGTGTCGCTTCGGTACACGATACTTTCCTAAAAACTGATATTAGCCTAATTTATTCTTCAAATAAGCTACAGGGATATAGATCTTTTGTATATTTAATTATTCGAATTGACTTCAACAGGTAACTAACCGGTTACAGACACCGTGTAAATTGAAAAACGTCCAAATAATAAATCACAGACCTACCGGACAGGATTATCCGTGATTATTCTCTTATCCGTAGTTCAAATCCACTCATCCATGTACGAAGTACATGTGCGTACATATGTGCCGCGGCACGTAAAGTCGGTGAATAGGATCAGGATCTGAGTCCCGTCGTCATGAAGAGAAGGAATTGTTGCATACCAACGTGTGTAAATCATCATAATGTGTTAAACGAACAGACGCATAGATTCCCCGCCACTAAGAAGGTGTAAGTATTTGAATAAATTTTTCCCGATGTACGTTCCAATTGTGCAGCAAAAGCCATTCAGCTGGAGTGTCTACGTTGTGTGTATGCTGAATGGTGTGTTATAAGGTTGCATTGCAGAGTCTAAATTCACACATTTTATTTTATACGGACCAGGTAGTCTGTGAGCGAGATATGTATGTTATTTTCAATGAAAAGTGCCCGGCGAAACAACCCAGGTTGAATGAATGAACCGAAATCTTAAAAAAGGCACATACCAAAGTACACGACGTTACAGCGCAGAAGACCGTAACAGAATTTTAATTTGGTTCCTGTTTACACCATGTGACAAGTAAGCCATGCTTATGTACTGTTACCAAAAAATGAGACTGAATTCAGGCGAGGCGATAAGTAATAGGTGGAATACACACCATAAAGAAATAGGTCCCTGTGTAGGGACATCCTGATTATTTGTTTTGGTACACAGGTTTCTGAATTGTGTGCGGCAAATTATAAAAACGTTTGAGAACAAGAAACTAGCTGCAAAAGTCCAGTGAGCATGTTTTGTTATCAACAGCTTGGAAAACTTACTGCTTCAAACTTCAGGTTGCAAAAGAGTAGAGTGAGAAAGTATGTACATTATATTCAATCTGCCCCACATACACACAGAGGCAGCAGGAAATTTACATGAACATTTGAATGGGTGACCACTCAAAAGCATTTTTACGTGCTCTAATGGTTTAGCAGGGGTTCACAAATTTTCTTTGAATCCAGGAGCCAGATATATGGCAACCAAATTACAGCAAATACATTGGGTATGGCAGGGCCGTATGTGCAACTCTAAATGTAAAAAATTATGTGATGTTCATTGAGAAATGTAAACAATCTTTTGATAGACTATATTCGCATCATTAATCAGGCCCTTAAGCCACGAATCCCATCATATCTTTAGCAGTTATGGTTACACAAAAAACAGTTTAGCAATAATCCTGATGATGGCTATGACGACGATGATGATGGTACTGGCCACAGAATACAAAGTGAATTGAACTGGACACAACATCTTAAGCTTCCAAGGCAAGACATGGAAGACAGAGAGAGAGAGAGAGGGAGGGAGAGAAAAAAGCATTGTCTTTCTCATAGAGAATAAGCTTAATTCTAACTGGCCCATATGATTCACCCTCTCTCATTCAGTAATATGGTGCTCCCTTCTTGAAAATAAAAACTTCGTTGTAGCCTATTATTTCTTTCCCTTGCTGTAGAAGAATAAATATGGTAAATAGGTAAAATCAATATCAGTCTCAACACATCCACCTTTATTAGACAACAAAGTTATCTATCTAATTGAGCAGCTACATGTTTGAACCTAAATTATGTCCTCTTCAGGCTCAGAACTCTAAAAAACACATTGAGGAAGACAGTATATAAATATACAATTATTAGTTGGTCTTTTGTGAAGTTTTGAGAAGAGCGCAGTAAAATGAAAGAATGTAAAATGAAATAATATAAAAGAGAATAAAACATGTCTGTCAGAGCTATTACATTAACATTTTTAGATCCAAAAGTTGATAAAACATTGACATCAGTCTGAGTGCCCTCTTGAAATCCCATGATTTATTTCAAATTACAGTGTCAGAATTCAACACTGGACTGTCCAAAGTTGACTTATGTACGGCAAAGAAGCCATACTGGAAACGTAACAAAACTGGAGAAGAAATAATAATAACCCATACCAGTTGAAAATTCTACTTAGTAGGAACATGAGTTATATAGGTAAAGAAGGAAAGGAATTCTGACACCATAATTTAAAATAAATTATGAATTTTCAAGAAAACACTTAGACTCATGTCAGTATTTTGTCAGACGTGAATCTAAAAAATAGAATGTAATTGTGAAAAACTAAAGTAATACCTCCCATTGACATGATGTATTCTGTTTTATAGTATTCCATTTTACATTATTTCATTTTATTTTACTCTTTTCAAAACTTCATGAAAGAACAGTGATTAATTGTATAATTAAATATGGCCTTCCACACTGCGTTTTTTAAAGTTTTATGAGTCAGAAGATAATATAAGTTGAAACATGGCTGATCATTGAGACAGATGACTTTATTGTCTAATGAAGATGATTGTTTTGAAACTGATATTGATTTTTACCTGTTTATATCATTGACACACAGTGGGATGTCACACACAAATATGTGACCAAGTCTCTGATCTTTCAAATTTGTAAAGAGTTTCACCCACTTTGACAAGGAGTCCCCTTTTTATGGCAAGTTTATGATGCGAACTTGGACATACGAGTTGTGTTGTGGACAAACGTGACACCAAATGTTAGAAAGTAACGCTGGGGATGTACTGTTCCTGTTCTGCAAGTTTATGGCTTAAATGGCCTAATAAAAATAACTTAAAATAGAAACCAATAAATTGGCTGACACATAGGTCTGTCCTCTTTTATGACCCTACTGCTTGTTACATTAACCCTTAGGTGACTAATGTCATATATATATGGAGCACCCATTCTTGATGTTTCTAGATCACACACGACGACGCAGCACAGTCGGTAGGACTCCTCTGGACGAGTGATCAGCTCGTCG
>Ga0268261_10002747_pt1 | contig 12683 bp, 9 predicted proteins | sample TergutNc150P1_FD_190353 | JGI IMG/M metagenome (GOLD analysis project Ga0268261, IMG submission 190353) | Nasutitermes corniger P1 segment gut microbial community from laboratory colony in Florida, USA - Nc150 P1 (SPAdes) (version 2) | ecosystem: Host-associated > Arthropoda: Insects > Digestive... | reverse complement strand
ATATATATATATATATATATATATATATATATATATATATGACATTAGCCGCCTAAGGGTTAAATACAGTAGTCTGCGCTTCGTCTTTAAAGGGTTAATATAACACATCGGGTTGACTTCAGTTAAAAAAAAATCATGTACAAAACATTTGATATAATTGTAGTTAATGTTGTAAACTGTTTCATTAACTAAAAAAAAATATTATTAATCACTTATTTGCAGCATGTTAAATTAATTCTCCTGTTTCTGTCTCTTTATGTGAAACAGACTAAAAAAAATACAGTCTTATGATCAGTTATATACATATACAGTCTTATGATCAGTTATATACATATACAGTCTTATGATCAGTTATATACATATACAGTCTTATGATCAGTTATATACATATACAACATTTTATGTTGACTGAAATTTTAAGTCTCAAAGCACAGTTGCCTTGCATATAAAGTGAATTTTTGTTCATGGAAAACCACCATTTATGGGTATTATATATGTGATTCATAAGGAAGGTAAAATTGTGTGATTTGAAGTACTCATAGCAATGTATCAAGATACCGTCTCCTTGAATGTAATGCTGTATTGTTATAGACTATATGATAGTTAACAAACCTCAGGTGCACATAAATATATAGATTGTTCAATTGTTGTGAAATCTGACTGACTTTGGTGGCAAAATATTAGTTTCTGGTGATTTTGGCAAAAAAAATCAGGAGTTGGCAATCCTGCTAGTGTATACATGCAGTCTGGCACCACACTTGAGAGTTTTAACAATCAGAATGTGTCTGACTGGGGATGTGCTGATAATCTGTTACAAAATACCTGGAGATATTTTAGTATTTCGTGGTTTTTTCCGGAAGCGTTAAGGTTTTGGTCATCTTGAATGTGATGTAAAGTAAAAGTAATAGATGAGTGTTTCGGGGTAAAGTACAGTCCCCATCTTCATGGTGTAAGTGACTTTAAGGAGTGTATAATTTTTTCATAGTACATTGTGATTAGGATCTTGGAAAGGGCTAAACATGCTATAAGTGCTGTTACATGGCACCATTTCTCTGCTGATGCACTGGTCTTCGTGCAGGGCAGATTTGAAGTACATTTAATTCAGCACACATTCATTTAGGTATTTGATGGCACATATGGTAGCATTTCAGTGTTTCTTAGAAGTTTCCTTCTTTTTAGCGGATATAATTAATTTCCTGTGGCATTAATTGCTTTGTGTTAAACTGTGTGATTCCACCTTATGTTATCATTATGTTACAGGATGTTTGAAACGACAGTTAAGTGTCTTGGTACAACAAATCAGTGAAAGGAGGTTGATAGCTGAAAGTCATAATGACAGACATTATGTTCACCAGACCTGCCTGCCAGCAAATATTATTATGTGGTCACGATTATTTGCTACGAAAGACAGTCCACCATCAGGGGAAGTGACAAAGTTGGCAGAAGTTGAGAAAAGTGAAACAAAATGGATAGAGAAGAAATCTTTAGATATCGGCACCGACGCTTCACCTGTGGAAAAGAAATCAGTAGCAGATAAACAAGCACTGCATAATGTAGTTATGGAGAAGAAGAGTCTGATGACAGAAGAAGAGCAGCAAAGTAAAAAAACGAGCATGTTGAAGGAAGTTGTTAATAAAGGTATCATTTCTGATATATGTGAAGTGGGACCAAGTACTTACTAAAGCTGAAGTTGGCTTAATTGATTGTTCTAAGTGTCCAGGAATAGTGATCTTAATTCTCCTGTCTCTATAGGTTCGGCAAACATATCATATGTGTTTCAATGTAAGTAGACCCTCCTTCACAATCTGCAGTGTTCAGGAACGTACCTGCACAGAACATGATTTTCACAGTCGTACCGTGCATCCTGATATTATCAAGTCTTTTATTAATCCAACTGAATGCACCACTAGATTAAAATTTACATTAAAATTTTACATTAAAATGATCGTACGTGTTTCGGTTAACAAACCATCATCAGGGAGCTTACTGCTGTGCTTTACTAAAGTTATGTTTATTAAAATAGTCAGTTAAAATACGTCGTTATGAATTCAGTGCAGTCATGTGGCTGCATAATTACCCAGTCCTATTGGTGTGTGTGCTGTACGCAGTGCAGAATGCACTGCGTACAGCACACACACCAATAGGACTAGGTAATTATGCTGTATACGGTGCATTCTGCATCGCATACAGCACACAAACATCAATAGGACTGGGTAATTATGCAGCCACATGACAGCACTGAATTCATAACGATGTATTTTAACTGACTATTTTAATAAACATAACTTTAGCAAAGTACAGCAGTAAGCTCCCTGATGATGGTTTGTTAACCGAAACATGTATGAGCATTTTAATGTAAAATTTTAATCTAGTGGTGCATTCAGTTGGATTAATAAAAGACATGCACAAAACTTGTTTAATATGCACATTTATAAGGCAACCTTATATTTTTTTGGATGATGATTGTGAAAAATCTCATCTTGTGTTCGGGTAAATATGGTATTTAAGTAATGGGTGATGATATATTGTATGAAAATAGATATTTTAATTCCCCTTCTTCTATAGGACTGGCAGCCATAGGTCACCTTTGGGTTAAAAATTAAATTGCAACACTTGTCAAACTGCACTGTATAAAGGTCGAAGGTTTAGGAGCTGGCCAGAAAGTTTGGTGGCCAAGTATAAAATAACTAACCAGAATTTATAGTGTTCATATCATTGTCATACCTACAATCATAAAATACACAAGCTGCTCCTTATACTAGAATGATTACAATACTGTACCAACATCAAGACAACAATTGACTTTTATACAATACAAATTTATTTTATTTATTTTTAATATATGTTTTGTACAAATAATGATGTACACTCCCTGAGAATGACCCACAGGAAAGGGTTGAAACATGTCAGAGTCATAGTGTTTTAATTGTAAAAACTTTATATTGTAATGTATTGCATTTTTTGGTATATTTTTAAACTCTAACCAGAATTTACTACATTTAGTAGTGCACTGCAAGCAGATTCATTTTTGTCTTGTTTGTGAATTCATGAGGGCTACTGAAATCGTGCCAACATTAACACTCAGGCGGTTTTGATCTGTACTTCTAGACAACAGCAAGGTAGTATTAGCTGCATGTTAACTGAATATTACTTACCAATCTTATGTAAATAATATATTGAGAGGTCAAAAAGCGTAACATTTGCAATCATACAGTATGCTTTATTATATATAATGTCTTTAGCCCTAGCAGTTATGAACTCAATGATGACAATTATTTGAACTTTATTTGAACATAAAACTGACAATCATATTTATGTAAAGAGATACTTTTAAAAGTATTATCTGTGGCTGTTAAAAACTGAGTTTGACAAACTCTTTGAAGGGTAATGTTTTTGAATTCCTTTGTATACACTTGATGTTTGAGATGGCAAAATGAAATTTTTGCACGTCAGGACAAGTGGACCCATGGTCATATTCTGGATCTGTGAAACATATAACATTCCTTTACATTTGACAGGTGTGTTGAAGAGCGCAGATGAGTAGTTGTGCAGGGAACTGTTAAGATAAAATTTGGCCATGAATTATTCTTGCTCACGTATTCTTTTTACTAATTATACCGTTCCCATTCAAATTTCTGTTACATCAGGATATTAATGTTTTCTCTTTTATGTTCTTTTAGTGATGCCAGGGAAGAAGCGTATTCGAGTTGATCTTACAGCTTCGTCCATGGAGCGAAATTTCATAACACCTGTTCGTGCAATGTCAGATTTCCTGCTTAAACCTAGTGACCTGGAAGGCCTTCGTAAAACTAAACGGCGCTCACCATATGAGAGTGAGCCACCCATAACAGTATACTGGAGGAAAGATGTTGAATCAAAGTAAGAGATTGTACAGTGAATTATGAAATGCTTCATACGTGACAGAAATCACTGATTTATTACACCATGTTTACAGTAAACATTAGTACAGTGTGTGAAGTATATTGGATATCCACTATATTTTGGGGTTGGTTCTCAACACTTTATTGTTATTATTGTTGTTGTTGTTATTGCCGTTGTTATTGTTGCCGTTGTTGTTGTTGTCGTCGTCGTCATCGTCGCCGCCGCCGTCGTCATTTTGGCCAATCAGTTGGTCTAGCATTTGAACTACAACAAAAGTCAGTTCTAACTGGTTCTGATGATTGTACATTACACATTGCATTGTTTGGTTTCTGGGCTAAGTACATTATCTTATTTTCGGAAAAGAGTACTGTTTCGTTTTGAATATAGTGTGATTGACAAAATCCAGAACACAAGTACAGTTGCCCTAACTAGGAGAGACTTTTTCCTTCCCATCAATTTAAAGTTTGAAAAGGACGATCGTTATGTTGACATGCATCATTGTGTTGCAGATGAGTATTACTGCATTTTACATTCTCCATTTCTCTGCATTACAATTCAATTTTTACGATTTAAACCAACAATGCACACAGTTTTATTAAAGTCAAAATATTATAACACACCAGCTCCTACATATTATAGGCCTCACTGGCCCATCATCAGGGACCACACAGTTGTACAAAACAGTTGTTTAAGGGAGCACTCATTTGTACAAAATTGTTGCTTAACTTTAAGCAACTGTTTTGTACAATTTTGTGCTCCCTGATGATGGGCAAGTGAGGCCCAAAACATGTAGAAGCTGATGTGTTTTAATATTGTGACTTTAATAAAGTTGTGTGCATTTGTTAGTTCAAATTGTAGTAATTATTACTGACTCTGTGTTTTTTTTTTCTTCCAGGGCTATAGAAGTTTGGGGATCTCATGAAAACTTGATAAAGGAGTTACTCTACAGGGATGCCGAGAGGAAAACTTACCAGCAGAGTGAGTGTTTTATATTGCATTTTTTTTTATTCCCTCAGTATGTCAGTAATACAGTACCTTCCAGCACTTTAAGTAGTTCGCAGTTGAGTTTTTCCCATGTTATAATCAAAAACTTTTTGGGTACAGGTGAGAAAATAAGTGATCATGAGTTAAATTCATAGCCTTTTTGCTGCTCAGACTGTACTGCTTCAGGCATTTGCAGTATGGTGTCCTTACTGCATCTGTATCAATGTGGGAGTGACTTTAGAAACCACATCTCCCAAACTCGCTTTCTGAATGCATCCATACTTGCTTATTTCTTACTTCCCAGCTGTTGTGAGCATTATGAACTTCTGTCACATCGCTGGTGATCTGCTGCACGTAGGCCATCACAGACATTTTGAACATGGTGTCCACAAGTGTTACAAAATTTAATAAGAATATAATACAATATAATATTACTAATTCAGTGTATGCTTGTTATGTCATAATTTCCATACCCAAAGAAAACTGTAAAAATATGTAATCACGGGAGATATGGCTGGTTACCACTGAAAGAGAATGAAAGACCAAAGTTTTTATGACCTTTCTTGAGAGGTCTGTGAACAAGCCGTCTTAGAAACAAATTTTGCTGCTCTCTTGTGCTGTGTTTATATTCCCTGTTAGTTGGCAACATATCATCTGTTAGACAGTGGTGTGATGTGATATGATGTGACACTGTAATTTTGAAGATACCAGCATTTTTTGAGGAACCTGTTGCCTCCATCTCTGGGGGTAAAAGAATGACTTTGTATTGTAAAGGTGGAGGTAGTTGTTTCCTGTGAAGTGATGGTACCTATCTGTCACATCACATTCCAGAAGTCTGTAGTCTTAATAATCAACACTGTGAGAACCTAAAACATTGTATGTTATCTGACTGCAGATTCTTTTTCTTAAGAATAATTTATAACACAAGTTTTTGTCAAGCCTATCCAGAAGATAACTTTTGGTATTAAGGAGAGAAGTCTGTACGTATGTATGTATACAGAAATGTTTTAACACTGTAGAATGTGGACTCGCCTCTCGTGAAAGTTTGGATGACATTAGATGAATGGTAGGTAATTTGCATTGTTTTTGTTTTGTATAGTATCTATATCAAATTCACTGTAATGTGATTGAACAGAATTCCTTCCTTTGCTCTTTTCTCTACAGTTGAACCGGGCAGTAAGCAAAATGGTATGTATCTGTAAATACCGTAGCATAATAATTCTTGAGATCACTTTCGATACACACATCCATGAAAGAAAATGAGAACATATCTCTGTCTTAAGTTTTAAGGTATGCTCATGTCACAGAAATATGATTGTAACTCATGGTATCCAAAGAAACTAAATGACAGAATAGAACAAGTACATCAAGCCCAGCGATACACTGTCTTTATTAAGATTTATGTCATGCCCATGACGCAGAATTATGATTTTAAACTCGTGGTATCCAAAGAAATTAAATGACGGAACGAAACAAGTCATTATAAGTTGTGAGTCCAGTCTGGGGGTACGCAGCGGTGCATTTGGATGAGGCACTGCCCAACAAGCTGGAAGGTCATGGGTTCAGTTGGGTTATTGGGATTTTTTTATTGACTTAATCCTTCCAGCCACAGAAATGAGTACCAGAGTTATTTCCTGGGCATAAAGGTGACTGGTGTGTAGGTCTGGCAAACTTACCACCTTCATGTACCAATGACAAGAAATTATGGGAGTCCCAAACTCCTGGAGCCCAAACGACCTGTCCGGGCCTGTGTTGGGATAGCATGAAGTCTAGATTCTTATAAACAGCACTGTATTTAACTGTTGTGATGGGGTTTATATGGATTCCCTTTGAAACAAATGCCAGTGTAGTACCTTAACTAGGCCACAGGTACCTTCTTCCACATCTTTCCTAATTTATCATTTGCAAGCATGCTTGCACATTAGTCCGCAAGACTTCATGAGTTAGATAAAGTATCGTAAAGTAACTGAATCACCAGCTGGTCAACTTTGGACTACACAGTCATCCACAAGGAGATAACTGAAACTGTTAATGATGGGTACTCTGGTTTACAGTATACAAATTTAAGGATAGAACTAGATTGACATTCAGAGGACTGTGCATTGTGATATATTCTTATAATAAAACCAACGAGATGCACTAATTTCTCAAATTTATTTTTGGAATAGAACTCTACATGTTTCAGACAGTTTTTCTGTCCATCATCAGGAGTCTAGCACTGATGGAACATCCTGATCCCACTAGCAAGCAGTCAGCATAACCTGTATGACATATACCTATTGCTTCATGTACATCCTCCTGATGATGGACAGAGAAACTGTCTGAAACATGTAGAGTTCTATTCCAAAAATAAATTTGAGAAATTAGTGCATCTTGTTCGTTTTATTATAAGGATCAAACTACATTGACATAATATGTAACAAAAGTACACTGTAATTATTTAGAGATAGGTCCCATATTAAACTATAAAGTGTAAGATCAGGACTAGTAAACAAAAGTATGATGTGTCCTTAAATTCATGTGCAGTGAAACCTCTGAACATTGTTCCTTTATGTATCATTTTCCTGATGGTATGATTTGTTTCTTCTGGTCATGAAAAACTGACCATATACACAACATATAATTACAAGTGGTAGACAGAAAGTTATGCCTCTTATTTTTAATCTCCTTAAATTCTTATTTATGGGAGTAACCACTATGTCAGTGAAGTCCTTAAACATCCTCTGTCGTATTTGCTAGATGCATCTGTTTTTCCTGACAAATGGCAGCACCGCATTTGATTCCAAAATGACAGAGATTGATATGCAGTTGAAGCAATGAGCAGTGGTAGAGTTTTTGGTGGATGATGGTGAGAAGCTGACTTGCATTCAGAAACGTTTGTTATGATAATATGGTGAAGCTGCCATGGATGTCAGTATGTACGATAATGGGTAAAAGAGATTTAAAAACTTGAAACAGGAGGAGCAGCACTTGATAACAAATCACAGATTGGTGGCACTTGCACTGCAGTGATCCATCACAATATCTACCAGGTTGATAAATTGATATGTGGCAACTGACGCAAATCAACAAATGAATTATGCTCCATTCTATCCATTGGTGAAGGCAATGTAATATAAAGTATTGAAGAGCTTGGCTACCCTAAGGTCTGTGCTTGTGGGTTGCCATGAAGGCTGACCTATTCACTCACAGGGACAAGGAAGGCCACTGACCTTTTGCACCAATACAGCACTGAGGTTGAGAGCTTCCTTTTGCAGACTGTTGTGGAATGAAACCTGGCTCCACCATTGTGAACCCAAATCCAAGCAGCAATGAATGGAATTGCACCATATGTTATCTCCAAAGAAGAAATGGAGAGGGTGCCAGCAGCTGGAAGGATCATGGTTACAGTCTTTTTGGAAGAGAAAGATGTTATTGTTGTGAACTTCTGGCCTAGAGGAACAGTGAACTCCAGCCACCATAGTGAAACACTCAGACATCTGAATACTTGTCTGCATCAGGTTTGTACCACAAGAAATCTGAACTGATGCTCCTCCATCAGCTATAGGTCTCACACAAGTGTGCGCAGCACTGAGGCCATCACAGAATTTGGATGGATAGTGTTGCTGCATTTACCCTACAGTCTTGAATTTGCATGATCAGATTATATCTTGTTTCGTCCTTGGAAGAAAAAGGCTGCAAAGGAGGTAGAGCAACTTTTTCTGGGCAGGAATGCGTACGCTTGTTGAAAGGTGCAAGAAGAATGTTAACAAACATGGAAACCACATTGAAAAGTGTCTAAGCCATCATCAACATTGTTGTAAAATTGTGTGAAATTTTTGTATGTTCCACTAGTAAGTAGCATGAAATAAAAAATAGAGGCATTATTTTCTGACTGTCCCTTGAATGTAGGAAACATTGGTCCTTGAAGTTACATTTTATTATGTCATATGTTAAAATTTCTTGGTCCTGGCTCACAGCATTACTGGATGGATCATTTCTGACATGCTGTTTTTGGACATACAGAAGTGATAATATGCTTATACTGTTAATTACCATATACTTTCATGATGTCACACGTCCACCTATTGTAAGTGATGGTTCAGTGGAGGGTGTGAGGGGAGTTGTTGGGTTGTAAACTTAAGAGCTGTGTTCCACAGTTGTTTTTATAACATCATAGATGATATATAGTATTCTGTTATTTTGTGTTACCCTGTTCCCTTCACCTGTTTCATCTTTGTAATTGAAAGTTTCATGATTTAATGTTATTATTTCTGTTATTATGAGATATTTTGTTGACTGTGGTTGGAAAATTCATGAAACCACATTGTTTTAACAACTTAAAAAACTTCCTGTAAAATACTATCCCGTTGAAAAGTGTGCATGACCACAGCCATTTCTGTGGCACTTCTGGGGGCACTGGACACCTTCATGAGTGTGCAAAATGGAAACATTTTGTTACTTGCGCACAGTTATGCAGATCCTCCACAAGACACTTCATTTGTAAGCAACATAAAAGTTTTTCTGATATTGAATGCTTACCCACAACTGTTGTTTTCATACGTTTATCCTCGTCCACAGTCCCTTCAGAAACAAGGGATAGGTTTTTTACCGTATGTGTAACCCTGAGTACCTCCACATTGTAAGCAATCTCCCTGAGCATGATCACATAGGTCAAAACATGCTGGAGGATAGTAACATGTACTTATTACTTTCAAGGCAGTGTGCTTTGTTGGTTAGATTGCATATTTATTGTCTATTTGTGCATGGTCAGAATGCAGTATTGTAAGACAGGAAAGTAGCTTGATGGTTATAAGCTTTCACCTTTTAACAGAGGCAAGTGTTTAGATAGTGGTCACACAGGTTGTGGCACCTTGTGGTCTTGGTTTCCCCCTTATCTAGTCTGACTTGACTGCCTTTTCTTTTGCCCCACCTGCATGAAGTGTGGCTATAAAATTTAATGAATGGTTTTATTGTGCAGTCAGTCATGTTACATTAGACTTGATACTGTAGAAATAATGTCTGTGCATGTTTCAGCTTGCACAGGCTGTGATTTTGACACTTGCATCATTTATGTCAAGCTGTGGCAGGTATAAGAGGCGTGTGTTTGTATCACTTACTGGAAAATGACAGATCAGAATTTCCAGCAAATATTTTAACATTAAATTTTGAATTACCTATGAAAGAGTGCAAGTGAAACATGTGTTGCCGTCTGAATCGTATGGTGCTGAAAGTGTATAGCAATCATGTATTTTTGCGTGGTATAAATGGTTCAAAGAAGATGTAGATAATGTGGAATATATTGAAAAAAGCAGTTGTTCAAAAAGACACAGATGCATTGAAAGAGTTGAAAAACATAACAGAATCTTGCTTTATGAGACATACCCAAGCAGTTAGCAAGGCTGATTTTATTGAAATATTGGTGAGGTTATGCAAAGGTGTCTGTAGAATAAAACTTTGGCTAATTAGTTGGTGCCTCCATTATGACAGTACTCCCTTTTAGTGGGTTCTCTCTGTCAAGCAGTTATGGCAAAAAAAAAAATGTTGGACAGGAACATCCCCATTATTCCCCAGTTTTGGTTCTCATTTATGTGCATGTCTTCACCATGGAAGGACAAATATTTCAGGACAATCAAGACATTCATAAATACATGACAGCAGTGCTGAGGGTTACTCTGAAAGAGGAGCTTCATAAATGTTTCAAATATTGGCAGTGTTACTGGGCAACTTGGAAGGTGATCCCTTGGATAACCTGTCAGTGTACATGAATGTCTGCAGTAAAATAATTCCAGGAACTTTACAGCCACATCACGTATAATCTGACCACATATTCAGTCTTTTACTTTTAACCTGAAGCTGGAAGCAGTATGGTACCACATCCCAGTAGACTACATTATTTAAGTGTAGGCAGTTACTATGTTGTACTTGTTGGGTGATCCTGTGTAATGGACATCAGGCATTTTACAGTTGCTAATTGTGCTTGGATCGTGAGACTTGTGACACCAAGACAGCGGCCTTAATGCTTACGTAGTTGGTTTTCTTGACTACACTCATTGTCATGCTTGTATTTGCAATCTTGATGTGGTTCATCCCTGCTGTGTTGGAGTAACTTTAGGAGCTTAGAAATGTCAGTCAAACACAGCTGATATATGTTGTATTAGTCTTAATCTATGACTCTCAACACACCAATATCAACTCTATATTAAACGACTTCAATTCCATTCATCCAAAGTTGCATTTCATGGAGGAGACTGAACAAAACAATAAAATCAATTACCTGGACATAACCATCCACAAAAAACCCACAAACGTGAGCATTTCTGTTTTTAGAAAACCTACATACACAGACACTCTTATCCCATGTACTTCAAATCACCCTATACAGCAGAAATATGCAGCAGTCAGGTTCTTATATAACAGACTAAATTCGTACCACCTACAAGACAAGGAACACCAACAAGAAAAAAACATCCAGAGTATACTATATAATAATTCCTTCCCAATACAAATTCAGAATCCCCTTGACAACCACAGCTCACATCCAAAAAACCTCCTACAAGTTCAGAAACCCCTCGACAACCACAGCTCACAACCACAAAACCCCCTGAACAAGAAAAAAATGGTGCACTTTCACATACATAGGCAAGGAAACTACATTCATTACAAAGATCTTCAGACACTCAGACATAAAAATAGCATACTGGACACACAATACCTTACAGAAACACCTAACCCACAGCACTCAACAGCAAGACAAATTCACTCAATCCGGCGTCTACAAGTTAACATGTCCAGACTGCGGCAAAGCATATGTAGGGCAAACAGGCCGGGATTACTATACCAGGTTCAATGAACACAAACGATCCTTCCAGTACAATAGCCAGCATTCAAAATATGCACAACATTTAATAGAACATGGACACGCCTTTGGTAACATACATAACACTATGGAAGTCCTACAATATCAGAAAAAAGGCACGCATCTTAATACAATAGAAAGATTCCATATCTACAAAGAAACCATCCATAACAATCATCTTAATGATGAATACACAACAACAGTGAATAAAATATTCGATACCATCCTCCAACACCTGCAATAACAAGCCATACAAAATCTGTTCTCCCTCATCAGCCAATCGATAAACCGGTCTCGCAGTAAGCACTCACAGTTAGTATCCCGTCAGACATCGAGGGAGCCACACAGAAAACGTACTGAATACCATACACAAAAACATACGAAAATAACATACAAGCACATTAAATACAACGCAGAAAGCACAGGACCCATTTCATCAATAACGAGTAAGTACTCTTCTCAGCTACATGTACTATGGTTACTCAACATCACACCACACTCAATCTTATACTACCCCTGCAGGTAACCCAAGAGAATAGACAGAGTTCCAAAGACCAAAGTATGGATGCCATATAACGGACTCTACCTCTACAGAACGAACCTCGATCAACAGAGAAACAGTACACAATACAGTGGACCTTTACACCTGAAACCAAGACGTTCATTAACCAAAAAGCAACGAAAAAACGAGCTTCAAACATTGGAGGGAATACCGAAAAGACCGAAAAATTTTATTATAAATTAACCCTTTAAAGCCCGAATTAATTCCCATCTGCTATTTGCTGGCATTATTAGGAGCTCACCATTTTCTCCACGTTAGCAGGATAAGGGTTAAATTATTAACCCTTAGGCGACTAATGTCATATGTATATGGAGCACCCATTCTTGATGTTTCTAGATCACACACAACGACGCAGCACAGTCGGTAGGACTCCTCTGGACGAGTGATCAGCTCGTCGCAGAGACCTCTACCTGACAA
>Ga0268261_10002746_pt1 | contig 12685 bp, 9 predicted proteins | sample TergutNc150P1_FD_190353 | JGI IMG/M metagenome (GOLD analysis project Ga0268261, IMG submission 190353) | Nasutitermes corniger P1 segment gut microbial community from laboratory colony in Florida, USA - Nc150 P1 (SPAdes) (version 2) | ecosystem: Host-associated > Arthropoda: Insects > Digestive... | reverse complement strand
AATGCCGATAGTAGGACTGGAATAAACGTAGTGTTTTTCCGAACAGTATTGCTTTAACTGTCTCGGCTACGCCTGCTACCTGCAACAAAAACCTCTTTCGCTTCAGACATTCCTCGCCGCAGAGCAAGCTAGCCGTACGCCTGGGGAAATTAATGAAGTTAAATTTATGTTTTAACTTCAAATTAAGCAAATGTCTTGGTGTCTTTGGTTAATATATACGCGGCTCGATTTATTGTAATGAATGGGCGACAGAAAAACGCCACGAATGCACAAATATGGGGAAAGTATAAGACTCGAATTATGATAACTGTACATCAAATGGCTTATGTTTCAGGACTTAGAAAATGTTAGGCCACATTATTTTTGTTAAACAGCGGGTGTGCACTTTTATACTGACTTCACTTCTTGACTTCTTAAGCAAATATGACTATTTCCATATCCAAATGGATTTTGTAATCCTGTAAGGATCAACAGAATGAAAATAAATGTTATATGACATGATATAGTCTACCTGGCAGAGTATTGTAATATGTAAATATAAAAGTCACCCCATTATGTGCCACAGGAGGCACAGAGCGGTGACTATACATATAGATCTACCCAACCTTATAGTGGCTGAAGTGTGAAGTTGACCACTCACCTCCAAAGTGAGGTTGAGAATGAATGGAACTGTACCTCCACTCCTCCAAGTATTTTGTCACAGCATGCACAGGGACAACTTTATCTTGGCTGTTTCTAGTTCTGTTTAATGATGCCAAGATTCTGAAGGTTGAAGTTCTTATCGTCATCAGCTTCACACTTTCAAGGGCTAACGCCTCGTGGCTCATTTCACTCTCAATATAACAATCCAGATGTCTTTTTAATGGGTGTCCTGTTTTTCTTTTTCCCGCTGGTTAATATTTCATACTAGACAAAATTCTGGCTTATGCCAATGATGTTAACATATTGGGAGGAAGCGTACATACTGTAAAGGAAAATGCGGAAGCTTTAGTAGTTGCTACTAAGGAGATTGGACTAGAAGTAAATGCTGATAAAACTAAGTACATGTTTATGTCTTGGGATCGGAATGCTAATAGTTCCATTGAAAGGGTGGAAGAGTTCAAATATCTGGGAATGACGTTAACAGATCAAAATTCTATTCAGGAAGAAATTAAGAGCAGATTGAAGTTAGCGAATGCTTGCTATCATTTGGTGCAGAATCTTTTGTCTTCCAGGTTGCTATCCAAAGACTTAAAGATCAATATATATATAGAACTATAAGTTTGCCCGTGGTTTTGTATGGGTGTGAAACCTGGTCACTGACATTGAGGGAGGAACGCAGGCTGAGGGTGTTTGAGAATAGGGTGTTGAAGAGAGTATTTGGACCTAAGAGGGACGAGGTGACAGGGGAATGGAGAAAGCTGCATAACAAGGAGCTGAATGATCTGTACTCCTTGCCCAATATTGTGCGGGTGGTAAAATCGAGACGAATGAGATGGGCAGGGCATGTGGCGCGTGTGTGGGAGGATAAAGGTGTGCACAGGGTGTTGGTGGGGAAGCCTGAGGAAAAGAGGCCATTGGGGAGACCAAGACATAGATGGGAGGATAATATTAAGAGGGTCTTCAGGAAGTTGGAGGGGGTCGTGGGGACTGGATGGAGTTGGCTCAGGATAGGGACAGGTGGCGGGCACTTGTGGGTACAGTGAGGGACTTTCGGGTTCCATAAATGCGGGGAATTTCTTGACTAGCCGCAAAGTTTACTGGTTAGCTTCTCAAGAAGAACTCTGCTCCATGGAGTAAGTAAGTATGTAAGACAAAACTTCAACCTTCATCAAGTTTAGCAACATATCAAAAACAATCTACTATTTAAGCATCAAGGTCTTTAACAATCTCCCTTCCCATACCAAAAACTTCTCTGATAATACTAAAGAATTTATATCAGCATATTTTAGTTCCCTATATACTAATTCCTTCTACTCACTCAATGAATACTTTAATCTAAATAAAGAATGACAGTTCATGGTTCATTACTAATTCCTTCTACTCACTCAATGAATACTTTAATCTAAATAAAGAATGACAGTTCATGGTTCATTATCTTAACTGTTCCTTTTGAACTAATTTATTGTTATTATAATTATTGTGTTGCATTGAATGGTTTGAATTAAATGTTACACGAACATCATTACATACTTTCTTGATTTTAAGTTTTGTATTATATAGTTTTATTTCTATCTATTTGCAGTGATGTGTATAAAATAAATTTTAAATTCAGTGTACTGATGGTCAGTTATGCTTGTTACAATATCTTCATAATCTATTTGTTGCCACTGTATTTTTTATTTATGGTATTGATTTATTCTGTATTCAATAGAGTTGTTCACGCAAGAGCCAGAATTTTGGTAGTAATTATGCATTATTTTTCATTGCAGTGGTTGCTATTTCGTTGTATCATAGTAGTTCATTTTTAGTGCCTATGTGTTACATTAGGGCTGGGTATATGACATAATAGTCATGATCACGTGGTTAATTCTGGATTAAGCTAGATTACTCTTTGTTCCAAGTAGGGATGCGACTCGCAGCGTCGCGTCAGTTCTTACTCGGACTCCGCGTAGACATAACGTGTGCAACATCAGCTCGCAACAGCGACACATTACAACAAGCCAGTTCGTTCACACAAAGCAACGTACTATTATACATTCAATTTTGCTCGCAACAGCGACAAATTACAATAGTACCATTAAGGACTCCGCGTTGGCAAGACGTGTACTACATACGTTTAGTTCAGCTCGCATAAGGCGACGTACTATAACAGTTCTGACCAAGACTTCGCGTTAACACAACGTGTAATACAGTCAATTCTGCTCGCAACAGCGACAAATTACAAGTCAGTTCGTTCGCACAAAGCAACGTACTACTATATATTTAATTCCGTTCGCAACAGCCATACAATACAATCAGTGCCGGTTAGTTTATCTAGGACGCGACATGAGTGGGTGTGAATAAGTTAACTCAACATATAAACAAATCAAGCAGTTATTAATTATATGTTCATATACGTTACAACTACAAACAATTGATGCCACGAGTGAGAAGGGAATTAATTACAGTTCTATTAATTATCAACAGTGTATTACGTGTTTGTATTAAGAATTAATAAAGTTGTTCCTTTATCTTGCCAACTACATGAACTTCTTGTTTAAGTCTTTGTGTATCTGAACCAGAGCGGGTACATAAAATTGGTCCTCCGGGCCGGATGACCAATTTTGTGTACCCGCTCTGGTTCAGATACACAAAGACTTGAACAAGAAGTTCATGTAGTTGGCAAGATAAAGGAACAACTTTATTAATTCTTAATACAAACACGTAATACACTGTTGATAATTAACAGAACTGTAATTAATTCCCTTCTCACTCGTGGCACCAATTGTTTGTAGCTGTAACGCATATAAACAAATCAAGCAGTTATTAAGCAATTGTTCATACACGTTACAACTATAAACAATTGGTGCCACGAGTGAGAAGGGAATTAATTACAGTTCTATTAATTATCAACAGTGTATTATGTGTTTGTATAAAGAATTAATAAAGTTGTTCCTTTATCTTGCCAACTACATGAACTTCTTGTTCAAGTCTTTGTGTATCTGAACCAGAGTGGGTACAAGGGTTTTAACCCATCACAGATTTATAGAATGTAAGAGAAGCAAATAAGTACATAATGAGGTGGGTAGTCTTTATCTGTTCATTCTACTAATATTTTGTAACCATTTATTGTTAGAGTTGTTTATTTGTACCAAAACTGGATTTGTTATAAATTTGCCAAAATTTCTTCATTCATTCTGTGGTCAAGCAGCATGTATATTGTTGCTGTCTTAAAAAAAAGTCATCTTTGCCACTGTTATGCTAGATTTGGTTTATTCTGTTAATGTGCGTTGTGGTAGGATGGGTATTGCTGATATGTTATATATGAATGGTCTTATTTATTTCTAGACTTCAGAAGCTGTTAGAACTTGAGTGATGATTTCCATTCTCTGAAAAAATGTAACTTCTTGTTGTCTTTCATATGACAGCATGCATCCCAAGTAACTTTATATGTTTATCTGTTATATTATTTTATTATTACTTACTTTCTGGCTTTTGATGAGTTTTCTGCCCTAAATACCATTGTTTTAGTTTCATTGGTTGAAATTATTAATCCATACTTTGGTATTATATTTTGTCATTTGTGTACAGACTTTTTAAACAAGGCTTCAAATTCTATTGTTCTTATCTGCTGATTTTCAGAAAAAAAGGGTTTCTATTTATTTACATTTTCTGTTCTCTGTCCCCTTTGTACAGTCTGTGTTCCATTCTGAAATGATTCCAGTTATGTAAATATTTGGAAAATATTTGTTAGTAACCAGTTACAATTTATGCAGGGTGCACAGGCACGTGCACGAACGTGCATGCACATACATACATACATACATACATACATACACACACACACACACACACACACTCACACTTCTGCAGCAACATTATGCTGTGCTGTAAAAACGGTCATTTTAAAAAGTCCACCCTTGGTATATTTGGAAAGGTTAATAAATGAAGGTACATACTCGATAGAAAATGTTGGATCATTTGTTATATTTTTAAGGCAGTCTGTATTAAACTTACTGAAAACTGGGACTTGAATATTAAAATCACTTTGCAGTGAAAAGAAAGCTGACGTTATCCTCACTCATGGAACAAGTCACCTTATTTAATACCAACATTTTCCATTCAACTTGCAGCATTGTTTGAATTTTTATATTATATTAATTAGTGCAAACATGTCAACAATACATTTGATTTATCTCTTTCAAATCTGTTACTTCTGTCCATTTTACTTTAACATAAAATCATTTCTTTAAAAGTCTTTGTGGAAAGCATTTACTATCACAATGCATATTTTATATTTTTTCCTTGGAAGGGAATATTACTTTAACAACTAAAATGTGCTGAACTAGCCTTTCTTTGTTTCTATGTGAAGTGCCATCTACAGTCCATTCTTTACAGTAATCAGCAGGCAACATTTTCTATCTTTGGACAATGTGACTGCTGATCTCGTCCTGCATTGCTCCTTAATATAGGCTGTTTGTACAGAACAGCATGTGTGAGGCAGTGCTGCATCTTGTAACACTGAATGTTACACAAAAATACAATAAATACCTTCAAGTAACCATTTGATTTCTACTACAATCTGTGGACATTAAATACTTATTGTTATGGTTCCATTATTCCTAAACATTTGCGCTTCCTACAGTTCCAGTTTACCAGTGTGAAGATCATACATGACTACAAAATATCCATCTTTCATGCCGTCACTCTGTATCCTTCCCCCATTCTGTTAGCAACTGTTAAAAGTCCATTTTATAAAGTAGTTCCTTTTTTCTTTGTGTAACCTTACCACCAGGTTGGCCATTCTCACAACAGTGTTGTAGAAGATATGGGTCTTTTGGCATGTGATGCTGTGTTGCTGGATGAGTGGTTCTGATTTTTGAAGTCCTGTAGTGCCTTTATTTCAGATCTAAGCAGTCCACAAAAGATCTCAGCACCATGATTCCTCAAAACAATGGGAACTTCTCACTCAGCAACACGGTGTCACATTCCAGAAGAAATGAATCCTTGTCACTTTACTTGTTCCTTTGTCTTTCCTGGCTGTGATGAAGTTGATATGTAGAAGTGTTTTGATGATTTTAATGGAATTCCTACATTTAATTATCTTACATTTTAATCTTGTGAGCAAGAGCCAGAGTTTCTGGTGAAATAAATACAGAAGATATATAATTCTCATGCATCTGCATTTTACATTGTATGGAAATGCCTCAAAATTACATTACACTTGTATGACTTGAGTTTTTCACAGCATTGTTCATGAAGAGTACATTCTTCTGGGATATGATGCTATTTTGATTAGTAATCTGTTACATATGTCTAGAAGGAGCTTACCGCTTCCATCGTCAAAGTCTGCATTTACCTTGATTATGGAGGCAGGAAGTTCCTCTATAACAGATTACTGCTGAACATGCCATCATATCCCAGAAGACCATAACTTACATTGCTCTAATCAGCAATGATGTCCTTTGCAATAAACATATGTATGCAACTATTACAGGGGTATGCCTTTACTCTCTGAGGCCCAATTTCCTTCATCATATGTATCACTTTCTTTGAGTGCAGTAAACTCTTGCTATTTGCAACGGTTGTCTTCTTGAAAAATTCCATGATTAGTAACACTACAATCCATAAAGACCTTAAGGGAAAAATGGAATTAGGGGAAGCAAAGATACATGAAATAAGATATTATGTATGTTAATTATTAATAAAAATGAAATCAGTTTTGTTGGCATTCACAGGAATGATGATGAAGATGTCCTGGGTGGAACTTGGCAGGGTGGTCAAGTGGCAGATTGCATGGAGGAAGGGGGAGACTGCAGGCTCAGTGAAGAAACAGGTGATTTTTATTGCTTTGCCTTCATCTGTATGTCCTTATACACCTCCTTGTGTAGTGCTATAACAGTTGCCATTTTAATTTTCTGGCCACACACACACAGATCCATCCATATTTTTGAAGAAGAAGTTGTAACAACTTGTACAAGAAATTGCTGTACTTAATGGAACACTGGATTTAATGCTTCCCCTAATCTTGTATTCATTTTTCTTGATGAATCAAATCATCAATTTATTTACAACATAATGGTGTTTGACTACATCTGTTCTTTTTATCCTGTCCAATGTAAACAATGCTTCTACCTTCTGTAACAGAGACATCATTTTCCTTTCTTTTTCCTTTTTTGGCTTTTCAATACCATGAACATCTCACTCTCCAGATATAATTCAAACATGAGGGCAGCAGGTAGTTATAAGAAATGAGTACAATCAAAGTACATTCTGTATTGCAACACATCTAGGTAGCTACTGAATAAGCAAGTTGGCCACTTGTGGCCTCTTGTGTAGTAATACACAAGCATGACCACCAACAGGGAATGGAACTACAACGTGATGCACAAGGGTTGCTAAAATAAATGTTCTCTGATTAATCACAACCACTATGTGCAAACCTGCAAATAAGGGAGGTGTGCTGTACTCTCAAAAGCATTCGCACTGCAGAGACAGTCCTCACAAATACAAGGACATGTGTATTACACAGGTACAATCATATTCCCTCTTGCATATTACCATGCACTTTACTGGCATTACTGTATACAGGAAAGGGTTATTCACTTCAATATTGTTCATAAATGTTTTATGCTTTTTTTCCCCCCCAAATAAAAACTTTACCTTGCCATTATATATCTGGATTATATATCTGGATATCAATAGTATAGAATAACAAGACAAATATAGACAACTGGAGGCAGAAATTATGGCTTGTCTTCAAAGTTCTGATGACAGGGAAAGAATAGGTTATTGTACCATCATTGCTTGAATGTGCCAGTCAGAGGACAGTGTTAAGAAACTATGAAATCACAGTTTATATGATGATACATTTTTGACAGTGCATAACAGCATTGAACTGCTAACACAGGAGATATTCACTTCTACATAACTGTTCATATTATTTACAGAAATATGGATAAATTCTTATGTTGCTTTTCCTTTAACCATGAACCTCTATTCTCATCCAGAATTGGATAAGATCAAGAACAAATAATAACAACAATGAAAGACAAGAACAGTGAGATCCATTTCAAAATAGTTCTAAGGTCTGATGACAACAGCCAGGCAACAAAATGTTGACACACCAGCACACAAAATAAACTGATGATATCTTTAGCAAGGTAACCTTACATATGTAACAGAAAATGATAGGATTAATTAATTCTGATAATCCTCATGACATGTTAATTTCTGTATGTGTATGTTCAGATTAATCGCCATCATTAAAATGTCTATAAGAAAAAGAAGGAAAAAAAAAAAGCCACTCATACAAAGTGGAACTTGCTTGTCCCAGTATTCCAGTCTTTTAATACAAGAAACAGCACTGCCAGTTTAGAAACATTTGTTTCTGTTCCTGGTCCAAGTGTAAACCAAATGAACAAAAATAATGAGACTGTAATCACTGCACATAAACATAACTAATCATAAAAGTACTGTTTTACTTGCCTACATTGCTATTTCCTCATTAAAATGTTTGATATGCAAGTCTGCCATACAAACTACGTAACAGCATATTTACATAACTATATATATATATATATATATATACTCTTATATACAAACGCACTGTTATTATTTATATTTAATTTTTAACATTACTGCATAAATTGTAGTAATATATAGTATAAATATAATAATGTTTATAATATCTAGATTTCTTGTACACTAAAATTAGATTTTGGTCTTTGATGTAGTATAGGCTAAAATTAGTTAAACTATGTGATGGCACCTTTGAATCTTCATTACTCTAAATTCACAGGTGGTATACATCAGATGGGATTACTGGGAGGTAGACCACAATATAATTAGTAGCATGTAATAATTAATGACAAAATATTGAAATTGTTCTGATTTAAAATACATGTACAATAAAGCATCCTGGAAATGTCCCATTATACATTTTGTTATGCATCTTAGTTGACAAATTACATTTTATTGGTCTGGATTAAACAGTGCATTCAATGTGTACTAGAAGCAATTGGCAATGGGATCAGAAGCAGATGAGACAGGTACTAGATACAGACACAATCTGTCCAAACTATCAACATCATTTCACAGCATTGGTGCAGCATTAAAGATGTCTGTCTCATTTCACTTTTGGCAATGTTCTTCGTTTAAATCATATATGCATTCATCTTCCTTCTCTTCTACAGTAGTGATGTAGGAAGAAGGCATGGTTTGTTCCAAGATTGAAAAGTATGAACATAAATTCACTTTGGACTACCAAATATTTATGTTCCTAAAATGTAAGGATTCTCGAAATGGTGGTATTTTAAAGATGTTTTGAGGTATTGGAAAATGATTATTCAATGGTTGACATGAAATCTGACACTACAAAGTTATTCTTTGTATTTTGCTGTTGTTTTAGAATATATTTACAATAAACATTTTCATTACGTGGTTACATAAATACTGATTGAGGTTTTAAGGGATATATGGCCAAAAGACTTTGAGAAACCCTGGTATACTAAACACTGTATACATATGTCATACATTACAGTTTGCAGCCTAGATTTCATGCTTCATATTCAATTAAATATTGTGCTTACATGGCAGAAGGAAATAGCTTTTTTTTTACATCTTCTGTGCAATTCACAAACATAAGACAAGTTTAAAACCAACAAATTGCATATATTAAGAACAGAAAACACTCCTACATATTTTGACGATTGTCTTTAGCCATCTTCAGGGAGTATTGCTACTTAAAGATGTCAACAGCACTGTTATACAGCTCTATCATAAGTAAATGGTAAAATACATAATGGCAGCAGAACCTAAACACATCTATGTAAAGTGTTATGTGATACACAATATAATAATTTTAACACAACTTTTATATAACACTATGTTTTAATTATTTACTGCCATTATATATTTTACCATTTACATGTGACAGTGATATATGTCTTTTCGTATTAATACTCCCTGAAAATGGCTAAAGACAATGGCCAAAATATGCAGGATCTTTTTCTGTTCTTAGTTTGTGCTTTTCTTTTTTTTTTGTTATTACTTGTTTTACAGTAATTTTATTTTCTGAAGAAGTATCAAAGAAAGACTGATGAATGAAGAGATACCCTAGTTAATGTTGCCAGAGTTTAAAAATGCAATTTACTTGAAATGTTTTGAAATTCTGCAGCATCAAATTTCAAGAAAATGCACTTGGCAGTTACTGAGTTGTTATATGCATACAGATTGGCAGATGGATGCTTGGACAGAGAAATTTTAATACATGCTTTACAGGGATACATACATGACTAAAAACTCTTCATTTGTGACAGTACGTGGGAGTTTTCTTTGCCAAATTCTTTTCAGTGTCTGTACTCTAAAATAATAAAGGATTTCAGCACTGAATATTAGAAGAAGTTTAAGGAAGTATTGTTTAAAAGTATGATGTTATCAATATTTGAAAAGAAATTGTGGAACTTACATTTTATCAACGTATTTATGGGTAATAAAACAAAATTGTTCATAATTCATTGCCTACTAATGGGTAGAAAACCCACAAAAACCATGCAAATTATTTTTTTGAACATATGATTCCTTGACATGCATTTTTGTACAATTCCTTCTTTTATCTGACAAATATTGTGCGTCACTTCCCAATGCTTGTCCACTGTGTATATGTGTGTGGGTGGTCAAATGAGTGGTTTATGTTAATAAGACAAACAGGCTCACAGGAAGTGAAAATCAGTAGTTGTTTGGTACAATAATGACCATATACTTTGAAACTTTCAGTAATGAGACATCTTCCAGAATGTCAAAATGATGTGTTGAAGTTACTTTGAAAGACACTAGCTTGTTCTAAAGTTTATCATCTAAGAGGAAATGCCAAGCACCAGTATGTTTTTACAGCATGTAAACTGGTGCCCAAGACTGTGTGGAAGATTCATTTACTGGATGTTAGACACACAGTAGTTAACAATTGAAGTTCCAATGATAACAGACAGATCAGAGCCAGTCTATAAAGTATGTCATCCTGTTTTCACTACCTACTTATAAGTGAAAAATGCATTACTATTTTCCAACATCAAACATTGTCAGGACTTCAAGAACAAAACCAACTGTCAAAAAGAAGGAATAATTGGATGGGTCACAAATGTATAGAAAACTATCATACCTCTTCCTTACCAGCTGTGAATCTCTGAACATGAACTGCATGGTAGCTGAAATTAACAGACTGTTCCAAAGTCAGACCAACTTTCCAGTGCATCATGAATCTCAATTTTAAATTATTCGAGATGACAGCATTATTTGAAATACTTCAAACCAGGAAGGAGGGACAGTCATGGTGTGTAGAAGGTTGAGGTCTATTCTTCTTATTCCACAGTACTTGAATGACAGTGACTTTGACACCATATACATGCAATGTATGAATGTCATACTGAAGGTACATACTGCAGATATTTCAGTTGGCCAGGAATGAAGTATGACTTGTAAATTAAATGATAATTCTCAAAGAATGGCTACTGTATAGGCTTATTATTATAACATTAAAATCAAAACAAATACGAAGTTCCACAGGACTCTGATGATGATCTGTCACATTTGAAATAATTTACTTGTCCATTTTCTTTGTTAAAATAACATTAAAAAAATGTATTTTAGGCTGATCCTTTCCCTGAAATGTGTTTTTATTTTAATCTTATATTTTGTGATTCTGTGTAAAATACATAATATAGCAAATAAATTGAGTTAAAATCCATGTCATACTCATAAGTATTTAGTATACTGCTATCAACAATTCTTTCATAAAAATCCATACAGGTTTTGTTTTATACCTTAACAATAATAATGAATATAAAGAAGTTGTTGTTGTTTGTGGTGGAGGTGGCGGTGTTGATGATGATAATGATGATGACAAGGATTCAGAGTTCCTATACTTTGTGTTTTTAAACTGTCTGCAAACACCATAAAGTCTGTCTTGTGTCATTTGTGATGGAAAATATAACATATTGTAAATCTGCAACTGCACTGTAACTGAACAATATGGATAGAATTATGACCAGGATCCAACATGCTGAAGCTGTTGGTGTTCCACTGTTTCAGAAATACTCTTGCAAGAAAGGAATATTTTCCTTTTCACCACGTTGTTGATTCTTGTTTAATTTGATCTGGCAAGAAAGACATGAATACTTAATCCAATGCTAGATAGTGTCCAATTGTGTTATAAATCACTATTCTAGATCGTACTAGCAACTAGCATGTACTAATGAAGTAAGGTATATTACCTGAAATCACACATTTCTTAATGTGTAAGAGAAATCAGTTAATAAGACTTCGCTTAAGCATGATTTCTTGATTTTAAATTTCTGTGGTCTGAACATTCTGTATGATGAATTCTTTCAGTGCCATTATACAGTTAACATCTTGTGACATACAGTGGCAGAGCTCTGTCTTTTAGGCACCTGGGGCTCCCCATACCAGAAATTACAAAATTTAAAAAAAAATAATTTGTCAAGTATCCATAATGCAAACTAAAATTCTGTATAGAATATTCTCATGCCATTCTTTTGTTGTATTCATGAAACTATTCTTCTTCTTGATAGACTTTCAGACATCCAATGCCTATTGTTCAGAAACATTGGGGAGAGGTGTAATGGACAATATATTTACCATAAAGGCCCGTCTATTATAATTCAGCTTCACCTCCAATTTTTTATAAATAAAAAGGCACTAGTCACAGAATTGGAAAAAATTACATCTGCTATGAAAGGAAGTCAACTACAAAAATTATGATAGGGTATAGTTTTTTAAGTTACAGATCAAACTTTAATATGACAGTAGCTAATTACGATTAGAGCTTAATTCGCTCTAAATCTCTCCCCTACCAGGTTTTTAGAAGACAATATTCTAGTTATCATATTGGTGTTATTCTACAACTGGCTGGCCTTGTAGTGTTCCCACACTTCATGTTTGATACAGGGACAAACACAATTCAAGAAGTTGTACAAAATTAAATTTCTCTATATTCAAACAGACACAGCTCACACACACACACACACACACACACACACACACTCCC
>Ga0268261_10002745_pt1 | contig 12685 bp, 10 predicted proteins | sample TergutNc150P1_FD_190353 | JGI IMG/M metagenome (GOLD analysis project Ga0268261, IMG submission 190353) | Nasutitermes corniger P1 segment gut microbial community from laboratory colony in Florida, USA - Nc150 P1 (SPAdes) (version 2) | ecosystem: Host-associated > Arthropoda: Insects >... | reverse complement strand
ACCATCGACGTGCACACAAAAAAAAAATCATATATATAGCTTTAGCCAAGCACTGGGAGACTCCCTGAAGATGGTTCCGGCGTGAACCGAAACATGTTGGAGTGTTTATTGTGACTTTAATTTTATTTAGAGTTGACGCAACAAGTAATGTGCATTAGTTGGATTTTAATAAAAGAATTTCAAACGTTCTCATTGATAGTAAATGGTTGTAAATATGTGGTTTCTTAGAATTATGTAACAGTACCATTGTGCCAGGTTTGTAAGTTACCACATAGCTCAGACATGAACCCATTCATTTACTGTTGCTTGTATGAAATAATTTACCAGAAAGAACAGTTTTTTTAAATCATTTTTTAATTGGTGACATTTGGTACCATTTCAAACATATGCTCTCTTTAAGTAAAGTGGTATTACTCATTTAAGTCACTTGGAGCCAAAGAAAATATATGTGAATAACTTGCATCAGAGTCCACGAATAGGTTAAAGGTGGGAAATAAAAAGTTATTCTGCATGTTTTATTATTTTATTCAAAAAAATATTCTAAGAAATGCTCCTGTGCTCTAAATCACTTTTTATTCTGTTATTTAATAGCTTATGTAAAAAAAAGTTCTGGTTTTGTTTGGATTGCAGATGTAAATGTGCTTATTTAGGTTCACTTTTCTAAGTAATTTGCAAAGCATATGAATTTTGCTTCTGCAAGTAGTATGAGAATGTGAAAATGAGTCTGATGAAATCACCACACTGAAGAGACAGACATGAAGTTTTATTTTTGTGTGATATTTTCATGTTAATAAAGAAATGTACTAGGATATTCACTGTTTCTGGCATTGGGAAAAGATTCTCCACTTTATGTATGAAGAGTAGAAACAAGTGTAATAGTATAATATTGCAGAGGTGTTGTGGTTCCTATATTAGAGAAAATAGGAATGAGAGTTATCATCATAAGGGTCTGGAAACATATATACTCATGAAAGTGTATTATTTTTATCTTTCCGTGTATGCAGTGTAAATGAAGCATTACACTGGGAGCATTATGTTGCGTTTTGAAATTTTAACTGAGCACATTTCAAGGATCCATAACTTCTACACTTTTCCATGGTGTCATCTGTGTGTGTGTGTGTGTGTGTGTGTGTGTGTGTATATGTGTGTGTGAGTGTGCACACACACACAAAACCGTCTATAGTATCACAGGTGTTTGACCTGTTCAGTTAATGTTTTTTGCTTTGTGTGGAATGATGTCAGCAACCCATTCAGATATGAACCATATGATTCCAGTAATGAGTTATACATTATATAAAGTTGTTTTTTTTTAAAGTGCTGTTTATCCTGTAGTAATTTATTTTGCGGAGATGCTCGTAAATCCTGAACACAGGTTTATAATAAAAGATTTGTTATAAATTAAAAATACAAAAGATAATATTCGTTATGATGCTGGTAGTAGCTTTTATAATATGAGGCGCAAGCAAGACATCTGGAAGCAGGGGGAGAGAGGGGTGTCATGTGACAGTCTGTGACTGGGATTCCCAGTTATGCAGGAATTTTCCTATCATGGATGTGCTGATGTAGGCATGTCTTAACAAAAGTGTTACTGTCAGCTATGTATTACCATGTTCTGGCATTATTCATGATGGATATGAGTCCATTCATTATCAAGTAGCATCACATTGTAAACATGTTAGCTTACAAGAAGGGATGAAGTAGTGAAATGTATGACAAAGTAAGAAACTTTGCCTAGCATTCCAATGAAGCATTGTGATGTTGCTGAAGATACAATAGATCTCACCTCTTGAACAAAGTGTGTTCAATTGTTCTAAGCTGTACCTTCAGACATGATCACAACCAGTTGTAACACAAGGTAACATAACTGTTATCATGTGTCACATCCTATTGTTTGTCAGTTACAGGGATAGATGAAACCATTGTCAGTCTCAACACACCTATCCATATTAGACAATATAGCCTATTTGTATAATTGAGCAGCTACATGTTTTGACCTAAATGATGTCATCTTCAGGTTCTTAAAATTTAAAAAAAAAAAAAAACACTTTGAGGAAGATAATATATGATTATATGATTAGGATATTTATGATCTTGGTGTGTTCTGTGTGTTGGAGAAATATTTCGGAAATTAAGGATGAGGTTGGAACACCCATTCCAAGCCCCCCCCACTCCCTTTTAATGGGTTCCATTGTACTGAAAGTACTTTTGTTTTAATGTAGTGTTTGCATGTATGTATTGCCTTCTTTATTTTATTATCATTATTATTCAATATCAAGGTAATTCATGTGCAGTATACATATAAGGAATATTGAACGATACCAGACGTAAGTAATTTTCAGAGGTAATTTGTTTAATTTCATTTATAAGATTCATAGAATTCATTATATTAAAAGCAAAGGGAAGTGGGGTATATTAATTTAGATAATGGATAACATATGTTGTGACTTTATAGCATGGAGCATTTGTCCAAATTATAATGACTATAATAGGAGCTTGCTTTTTGTGTATTTTGACCAAGCCTTTGATTGTAGAAGTAGGATTAAGGTATATTTTTCATTTTTGTTCTTTAGGAAATACAATTTTGCTGTTATGCATACTATTTCATAGTTCTTTTGAAAGATAGTTGTAAGCGCATTTTTTGCAATAGAAAAGTCATTCTTGTTAATGGGATCCTGTATCTTAGCATGATATTTGCTAATTTTGATCATGGCTGTGGCTATGGCCATCTTGTCACTAAAGTTTTCAGAGACACAAATTTAAAAATAGCATTTAAGACCAGTAATACTATTGGTAATGAATTGAAATAAAGAGGAAAGATAATCAAACCACATATGAAAAGAGTAGTGTTTATGAACTTACAGATTCTGACTGTGGTGTGGAGTATGTGGGACAGACTGTCAGATCATTTTCAGTCCATTTTCAAGATCATTGAAATATATCTTAACTTTTCCATACACCTGTATGATAACAGACATAGGTGGGAAATATGGAGATATTTTGGGAATATTGTGTCTAGATAAAAAAGGTAGGCATTTACGTATGGTATAAAATTATTATATAGGTCTAGACACTAAGAAAAATATCAGATAAATGAATAAATTACAGTAAATGAATGCCTAATATTTAGCGCAGTAGTACAGTACGACCTTAACAGAGGATGGCCCCTTAGTTACTTACTCCATGGAGCAGAGTCCTCCTTGAGAAGCTAACCAGTAAACTTTGCAGCTAGTCAAGAAATTCCCCGCATTTATGGAACCCGAAAGTCCCTCACCGTACCCACAAGTGCCTGCCACCTGTCCCTCTCCTGAGCCAACTCCATCCAGTCCCCATGACCCCCTCCACCTTCCTGAAGATCCATCTTAATATTATCCTCCCATCTACATCTTGGTCTCCCCAGTGGCAGAGGATGGCCCCTTTGAATATGATCATTACCTTCATCTTGTAAACAGGTTGCAAACATCACATAATCATACCATTGTTGAACTATACAGAGTAAAGAAGCAGTATGAGAAACATGAGTACTTAAAGAATATAATTCTCCTAAATATGGAAAGTTTATATAACATAATTATTATTATATATTTGTGTTTCGGGCACCTTAACTGGGGAAGAAGTAATAACTCATCCCAGGTAAAAACTCTACTTCTAGGAATGTGAATTATATACAAAAGAAAAGGAATCCTGCCACTATTTTTTAAAATAATGAGTTTTCAGGATTCATTATATTTTATATTTTATTTTACATTCATTTACTTCATCTCTTCTTAAAATTTTATGAAAGCTTAGCTGTTATTCATCCATTTATATATTGTTTTCCATAATGTTCACAAGGAAAAAGAATTATTTAGCCTAACACATCATTTTTATTGTTTAAATACACTTATATACAAGGCTACATGTTTCAGCTCCGTAGAGCCATCATCAGGCCTCTACCATAGGATAGATCCAAATTTGATTTTGTACAATTGGGATCCCAAGAGTTTACAATGCTGAAGTATATTGCCTACGGTGTACAGTTAAGTTTGAATTATTAGAGTTAAAATGGATTTTAACTTAACTGTACACCGTAGGCAATATACTTCAGCACTGTAAACTCTTGGGATCCAATTGTACAAAATCAGATTTGGGTCTGTTCTGCAGTAGAGGCCTGATGATGGCTCCACAGAGCTGAAATTTTAACAATAAAAATTATGTGTTAGACTGAATAATTCTTATTCCTTGTAAATCAAATAACACATCGGGATGAACAGCGTTAAGTTTCCATAATGTGTTTTTTTAAATTTTAAGAGCACTGAAGATGACCTAATTAGGTCAAAATGTGTTGCTGCTCAATTAGACAAATGGACCATATTGTCTAATAAAGATAGTTGTGTTGAGACTGATGTTAATTTCACCTAGTTAGATAACTGCTTCAAGGAGCCAGCAGAGAGATCTGGTTTGTCCAGTCTGTAGTGAATACTGTTCAGAAACACACACGCACACACACATGTATGCAGCGTAATGGGCTGGTGCCCCATATTGTATAAAAATTACACTGTTTAGAAGGCCTGCATTATCAAGTTGTGGAAATAGCCTCATCACCAGGTAACTTTTAACCAATCACAGAAACATGAAAAAATATGGTGCAGTAATAAGTTCAACTGTCCGTCCAGCCAACATCATAATATGAGAGTGCTGCCAAGTTTTAGGAAGGATGTGGAATTCATTTAGCTCACATTTAAGTATTTCAGGACTTCACACTGAGCTGTATTTGATATTTGTGAACACAACATTGTGATTGGACATTATTGTTAGGGAAGTATGCGTTAAAAATGTACATGCCCACTGCCACACATCCATGACATGATTACTTTTTTGTTCATATATGTGAGCCAATGATTATGAGAGTTTTTTTTTTTTTTGTTTGTCACTTGTTGCATGGAGGCTCTTGGAATCTGGACTTCCTTCCTTCATTTCTTTGCAAATTTTCTCTGGGATTAAAGAACTCATTCTTTGAAGCAAGCAGTGACATTCTCATATTTCTGTGATCTTTTGAACCTGTTAAGAATGTTTACTTCCCCAAATTTTTGTAAATTAGCCTCAACTGGAACTGCTTTATTCAGTTTGAAAGGGGAATTCACTCTGTTGTATGTTTGGCTACTACGTCGCTTATGAGCCCACTTGCCCTCAACGAGACACTCTCTGGGGGCAAGTGGATTTATGTCAATCATGAACAATGTCAGAACGTGCTAAAATATGGCAGAAAGTTGTTATTACTGTCAAACATGGTCACAATAGCAGAGTCTTGGAAGGAGAAGCCCCCACAGAATTGGAAATTTCAACCATGGTGTGTACATACCACTCCACTCTTTCCTAGCTTGCAGACGTCTCATCTGCCTCTTATGTTAATCATCAGTAATTTATCCTCTTTCCATTTTTAGATGGAAATACAGTGAAACCTGCTTAAGACAGCCCCATTGAAGAAGTCAGAATAATTTAGTAACAAAATTTTCCTCTTATTATTGACATATATGTTGCCCTTCTAAGATGTTTCCCATGTAAAAAGGATTTTGTACCTAAAAAGCATGAAAATGCCACAACACAATGAGTTTTTTTTTTTACACATTTGGTAGGTTTTTCATGAAAATCTTAAACTGTTTTCCATTCATTCATTTTGTTTCCAACATCCAGTGATGGCAGAACACCCTCAGTTCATAAAGTTTATCCTCAATGTTTGTTTCCAGCATAAATTAGAGTTGCAGAAAATTACTCGTACTTCAGCATTAGTCCATGGAAACTGTGGCAGGAAATTATATCACATTTTGACTGAGCTCTTGTCTGTTTCTGCACATGTATTTGATGGTGCATATGTAATAAACAGTGTGAAGAAGCATGTATTTAGTGGTTTGCATGGTGACTATAACTGTTTTACTTTAATTTAAATAATTTGAAGCATTCTGTGTGCAGAATTTTTTTTGTTAATTTCCTGTTACTTATGTGTGTACAATTTCCATTCTCTAGAGCCATTAATTATTGAACTTGTGATTAGCATGGTTTCTACATATCTGGCATAAAAATTTTAGCTGAACAAAGTTCTTGAAAAGCAGGGTATTATATGCATGATGAATGATACTTAAAATGTTCATGAAAAAAAAAATCCTTAAGGACTTTGCCTTTCTTTGTCAGCCTGTAATATAAGACACATTACTAAGCTGGCAAGTGAACAGCTGAACTGGCTTGCTGTTTATGGAATAATTTCACTTATGATGGGCTCTTGATTTACCAGTTGTGCTTGTCAAAAATTCTTAGCTGATGTTGAAGCATGTGTCAAAATCTCTGAAGAAAGTAATGCTTCGAATGTGGTTTGATGATGAAAATGAATAATTTGATTCAGAATGTATGTAGGATACTATCCTAGTAAAGAGAATGCCAGTTTCAGTACATAAATACAAAATATATCATTTTCAGGCTTGCCCTTGTCAGACATTTTCCCACTTACTAAGCCTACTTTGAAGCCTAATTGGTTGAATTTTTTCAGAAACATTGTAAGAGGGTTTCACTGTATATAAAGTAATTTGTATTTTGTTGGGCTTGTTGTTAGAGCTTTTGTCATTTACTGGACAACCTTATGGGGCCCAACATAGTAGGAAACTCTTCGTTCATCTTCATGTGAGGATGGAAATAAAACACTTTCTGAAATGTGGGGGGTTTATGCAAAGAATTGGGACAATGAACAAGTCCCAGTAATTACCCTTAAATTACTGTTGTAAATGAGATTTGAGGTTCTTACAACAGTAACTGAAGATTACTGTGTTTTGGGATGTGATGCCATATATTCTGGTAAAAGTGTACAGATGTTGCAGAGGAACCTCCTGCCTTATCTTTGAAGTAGATGATTGCACTCTGATAATGGAGCCAGCAGGTTCCTCTGGAACATTGGTGCACTTATACCAGACTATGTGGTGTCACATACTAGAAGACTATATTTATTTATCATGTATAAGTATTTATGCATTAGCTATTGAATAAATTGTTTCTGTTGTGTATACCAGAGCCCTTATGCTGTTAACTTCCGACTCCTGTTCACCTTTTTTGTGAAGGTACATTTTACCTCAGTATGTTATTTTGTTTTATATTTTAACATGAGTGAGCTGTGTGTTTGTCATTTAAGTAAAGTATTATATAGACACCTGCAAAGTGGCGTGATGTCTTGGTATAGTGTCAACATTTGAGCCAACTCTTGGTGCTCCATATTGAGTATTGATGATGCAATACTTGTTACTGTCCGTTGTGATTACGATTCGTTTACAAATGGAAGATGCTTCTGCAGAAATGTATTCTGATGATTGTTGTGTTCACAGTTATATATGTGTTTGTGACTTCTTTTTTGTATATAGTGGTGGACTTAATTGTATTCTGTGTATAGAATGAAATTTAAAGTCTTGTTTTTCTTTTATCATGTCTTTTTTCCTTTGTTTATGTGTGCGTTCTCTCTAAATTAGAATCTTATCTTCATTGTACTATTTGTGGACATTTCTGTTCCAAGATAATGTAGGTGCTTTAGTTTTTATTAAGGCTGTATGAATGCCAAATTTTCAGGTAGTGGTTGGGGTTACCACTGCTACAAATATGAAATTGATCTTGCCAATTTTTTCTCACATAAAAGGTGACATGCTTGCCTATATTATCTGCTGAAGCATTTTTATTCATACGTGTATATTTATTGATGTTAAATAATAGTGGGTGTATTTTTTGTTTTAAGACTTATTACTTGTATAATGGGTATGAATTTTTTTTTTTTTAAAGTTTAGAGCTTGGTGTTGTATTTCTTTTTTGTTTTCACGCATCAGGAATACTGGTTTCTCTCTCTGTCTGTCTCTCTCTGACTGTCTGTCTGTGAAAAATGGAAATACCTGTCAGTATGGTTGTAAAGTAGGTGCAGTGTGATAACACTCCATTGGTCCAACATAATGTAACTAGAAATGAACATATCATGTGATGGGCCCATACGCTAACATTAGCACAACACTGTCGCCAGACAGACACTGAAAACAAACCAAGTATAATTCCAACAGACTGCTGCCATCTGATAGTGCTATCATAAGTAACTCAGTGGGAAGTGGGTTTGTAATGTCATCACACACCATGCTTGAACATGAAATATGGTAACCATGGGAACAGAGTGTGATTCAATCTCTCAGGTATATGTGATACTGTTTGTTATAATATAGATATTCAGTGAGTTTTTGTGGAAATGAAGTGTGGTTCCATTAATCCATGGAAACCAAGTTGTTATGTCTCCACAGACTAAGCGGTGTCATTACCAGATTTCCATTGCCATTGCGTGGATATGAAGTGTGACTCCATCAGTCCATGGAAACCAGGTTATTACATAACCACGAACTAAACTTTGTCATTACCATGGTAACCTATGTGTTACTCTATCACAAACCAGCCATAACCATGGTGTGACAAACCGGGTATGACTAAGTCAAACCAGAGGTAACCATAAGATCAAACTTTGAGTCACCCACTCATTCACATACTAAGGATATTATACAAGGCTGAAAAAAGTCAAGGCTGGCAATGGGAATACTTTGTAAGTTCGTTGATGTTATGTCCTGCTCTTTATTTTTATTTCTGCACATATGGTGAACAGTAAATTTGTAACTGGTGTAGGGTATGGCAGTTATTAATGTGACACTGATACGTGTTACCATTAAGATATAAGGAACATAAAGTAAAGTAGAATTACAACAACATGGATAGTTGCAGTGGAAGAATGTTTGGCAAGTAGAGTTTTTGTCTGAGTGGTGACCCAATTCAGCATTTGTTGACCATGTACATAATGTATGTATTTTATACATTTTTTTCTTGTCTCATTTTCTAAGGTTAGTCAGAAAGCAATTTTTGTTTTTTATTTTGTGCTATTTACCAGTTAGATGTGTAAGCATTTAAATGGGTTTTTTTCAGTCAGTACTGCAGTACACTTTTTTTGTTCAGATACAAGGACAACTGGATGTCAGCACTGAAGATTCCAAACAGCATTGCTGAAGACATGGTTGTTTTTAAATATATTTTCCCTTGTTGTAAACAGTCTTCATCTGCCTCTGAACGGAACATATGTTCTTGCATGGTAAATGTTGCTATTCTTCCTCTGTAGCCACCAGCATGCAGTGTTCAGCAGTTTCCTCATTATCCATCTAATGCTGTCATTGCAAGTTGTCTTTCAAACGACCACACAAGAAAATATGGGGTGAGGTCAGGACTGCAGGGTATGTGTGGCCTGGTGATATTTTTCATGGAGACTTACTCTTACAAAGGCATGCATTCTAACTTCTTAGTGTTTCAATATAGCTGTCAAGAGTTCACTAGTGTTCACATGGGCAAGAAGTTCATGTATAACACCTGTCTTATTCCAAAAGATCGTAGCAATGATTTTTCCTGCTGGTGACACATTCTTTGAATTTCTTCTTATTTGGAGATGTTATGTGCTTCCAGTCCTTCAAGTGCTGCTTGGATTCAGGTGTATAATGGTTGACACAGGTTTCATTCCCTATGACATTTTTTAACAGGAAACCCTCACCTCTGGTTCTGTGGTGATGCGAATGATCAGAGGCTGTTGCCTTCCATGTGTCTTTGTGCACATCCATCAGCGCACAGACCTTGTCATAGCCGAGCTCTTCAGTAATTGCCATTACACTGCCTTTACTGATGGATGGGGTGGATGATATTTCATCTCTTGTTATGCAATTCGTGCCGCTTATCAGTCCTTGAACCCAACATATTGTTGGGCATTACTGCAGTGCAGGTGGAGCCATTATGCAGTTTGTCATGATGTTCTGCTCATCCTTTTCATGTTCTGTAATCCACTTCACCCACTGCCATAGAGTGCTCGGGTCTACAGTTGCTGTATCATTCACTTAAAATGAACAGTTGTTTATACAAATCAGTTTCTCAGCCTCAGCAACCAAGAACTTGGTCACCGCTAATTTTTTTAAGCACACATGAATCTCAGCCATTTTAGAATTAACTGTGGTGCTGCGAACTGTCAAGTAAAACGGTTGCGACTGCTAGAAAATGGGCATGAATGTTCAAGGTTTTGGTGATGTAGTTACTCTCATAAAAAGAATGAATATAAGGACATAAAATGTATGAGGCATTTATCTATAACTGTCCTTCATGTCTTACTGTGTCTTTTCTCCTTTTAGTACATCTGAATGTTATGAAATCTTCCTGGTAATACTTGGTATGATTATTGATAAATGCAGTAGAGGTTAGATGTGTTTGGCAGCTATAAATATAGCGATATAGATATGATGTATCACATGGGGCAACATTTATCCTTTTCAGTTTCATAAATGAGGCATGGGTTAGGTTTTGGTTTTCTTTGACATTCATGATCAGTTATCTTGTTTACCAGTGAAGGAACAAAGCACAACAGAATAGAAACTACTGCTTATTCTTCTACTTGTTCTTCATATTTTTCTTCAGTATATGTTTTTGTTAAGGATTCAGGTCAGTTGGGATATGATGCTTGTAGACTATGTTGTTGCTTTCCGGTATTCGAAAGAGACTGTTATGCATAGACACTTCCCAGAAGACATGAATCTGCGGCAAAACTGTTGTGGAAACCTCACATTGTGCATGTGTTTTTCTTGTGCATATGACTCTTTGTGTCACCAGATTCCACTTTTGGGAAGGTGGTCACTGCCTACTTAAAATGTTATGAGAAGGCCAGCTTTCATTTCATTTCTTGTTTAATACTTTCATAGAGTTCAAGATTCCAGGTTATCATGGCTATCACTGTTAAGACTGCTTTCATCTGGGATGTGTTGCACTCTAGTTTGATCTATATTTAACAATGCTCTATGGGAACCTGCTTCCATTCACAGATTCACAGGGTGCAAGAAGTGAGTTGGACTGGAAAATGGAAGCTCATATTTGATCACTCCCTTCCTTCTTTCCCTAGATACAAATTTTCCCACTCATTTCACTTTTACCATGAAGATGGAGGCAGCAGGTACTTAAAAAATGTTGGTTATCTCATATCACACAGTGTCACTTTCCAGAAGACCACCCTGTCTGTATTGTCTTAATTTCAAATGTGTGGCTGTACTGGCACTGTAGTTAACAGCATTGGCCTGATAGGTATTTCCATTCATCTTTTGGGGGGTGAGAAGGGACTCTGATATACAGGGACACAAAAGGGACACAGTGATATTAGCCGATGAATGTCGGGAATTGTGAGTAGGTGTGTTTTGTGAAACAGGGTTAGACAGTGAGAGATGATGTAGCATAGTGAATTTACATGTAACAAAGTAATTATATTGCATGAAAATTTAAACAAGAAACACTTGGATGTGGGAAGGTATGAAATTTTTAGTGTACATTGTTCTTATGTGTGAACTACTGAAAGAAATGTCAAATAATGTAAATAGCCAAGATTGCATGCTGTGGTAGTAAATTTGTAAAGCTGACAGCAGAGGGCTTGCAACAGTAGAGGTGCTCAGTTAAAGTAATAATATCATCCTGCCATGACTTACATGAAACAAAGAATGTACATCTATAGATATGTTGGTTTTTTAAGTACTTAGTTGAAGATTTTATATATGATGTAGATGTTATGTTGTAAAGTCTCTTATATGCAAATCTATATATTATCATCCTGTAAGTGTCATTCACCCACCATTCATGTATAGCAGTGGTTCATGAAGTGTGCTGTGTGGATCCCTTGGGATCCATGATCAGTTCCTAGGGGATCTGAGGCTACGTCAAAGTTTGCTTATTTCTTAATTGAAGGAATAATGTTTCATTTAAAATAATAGCAGGATTTGTTCAAATGGCAATATGTTTATTTCGTATGGCCAGTAGAATAGGTAACTAAGAAACTTCCTGTACCCACACAGCAAGCGACAGTCCATGTAACTAAGGGTAAATCATGCACCGTATTGTTATGCATGCTACTAGTATGTATCTACCTAAAATCATTTCTGAGATATAAATGTTTAATTTTGGATACCTGTTACCTGGACACACTATATTTACATGAACAAAGATGCGAGGATGCTTGTTTGTTTTTCACAGCCGAAAGGGGTCTGAACAAAAAAGTTTGGGAAGTGCTGATATATAGTATTTGTACCAATCATTTAAAACTGGTGAGACTGGAAGTTCTTACTGTAGTGAGTCAAGATCACAGTTTTCAGGGAAGTAATGTCATGTAGTTTGTAGATAGATACCTACATTTCAGAGGAATGTTTTTGGAGGGTACAAAGAATAAAGACATTTGCATAAGCAGCATATTGCTCCAAAACATTGGGACCCACATACTTGACATCGCATCCCAGAAAACCATGATTTTTGACTGTAAGTTTCTCTCACAGGTTGTGACATGTTATTTTGTGCAAGTCTCTTTTTTTCCATGTCTTGCACAAGAGGTTTGCTGTCTTTATTTGAATATAAGATTTTAAATGTCTCAGATGTTTGAATGTTGGAGCTCAGGTAGATGTTACTGTGCCTGAAGTGTAGATTCCTGATGATATGTGAGATCCCACTTGCTCAATTTAACCCTTTAAACCCGCGAATTAAATTCCATCTGCTATTTGCTGGCATTATTAGCTCACCATTTTCTCCACGTTAGCAGGATAAGGGTTAAATCATTAACCATTAGGCTACTAATGTCATATATATATATATATATATATAT
>Ga0268261_10002744_pt1 | contig 12686 bp, 2 predicted proteins | sample TergutNc150P1_FD_190353 | JGI IMG/M metagenome (GOLD analysis project Ga0268261, IMG submission 190353) | Nasutitermes corniger P1 segment gut microbial community from laboratory colony in Florida, USA - Nc150 P1 (SPAdes) (version 2) | ecosystem: Host-associated > Arthropoda: Insects > Digestive... | reverse complement strand
ACGAGCTCATCACTCGTCCAGAGGAGTCCTACCGACTGTGGTGCGTCGTTGTGTGTGATCTAGAAACATCAAGAATATGCGCTCCATATATATATATATATATGACATTAGTAGCCTAAGGGTTAACTAAAATTTTACAGTTTCTACATTTATAAATACCGTGCTTAAAAGTATGTTTAAAAGCAAAAATATGCCACACTGGTTGTAGTATTATGTGTTCTGAGGACACATGCCCCCTACTTCACATGTATTTCCATGGGGAAATTAGTTTTTATTATATGAATTTTGAATTATGCAAGGTCGCACAGAAACACATCCCTCACATAAAATGCAACAGCACCACAAGTACTTTTTGAAATTTAACTGACAATAAATTATAAAATATAAATAGTGGCCAAGTAATGCCCATGCATGTAGTATTGCAAAGCATGGAAAAGAAGCTGATTTCATAATACAGAATCGGGTAGTTGTATATAATACATATACTTAAAAGATATTACCTTCAGCCAATGCCAATAAAAGGCAAAATATCTTCAACTCCTTCAATGCCAATTCAAGAGCTTCATTTCATAAATTATGAAACAGTGAAACATTATCTCTGACTTTTTTTCACATGCTGACAGATCTTAAACTTTTCATGTCAGCATGACAAGCTAACAAACCATAGCCATGTGTTTGTTACATGTGCGGAGAAGTCATAAAATTTATCATGACTCCAGCATATCTCAGTATCACTCTGGAAGATTCTGTTTATGAAAACAGAGTTTCTAAAAGTTTATGACTGTGGCTGATTCTCCATACCACAATCATGTTGGACACGGTCTACTGTCTATGGTATTGGTGTTATATAATATTCTGGAATTAGATGTATTCCCACTTTCAAGCCACTGTTTATCATTCTTATGTTTAAGTATTTCAGATTATTAACAATTACTGAAATGAACCAGGAACCTGTAGTGTGATGGTTAAAAGACAACTTAGATATTCTGAAAGGTTCCAGGTTGGATCCACTGCTACTACCTAAAAAACATAACCTAATTAAAGAAATGTCAGTTTAACAACAATCAGTTTCTTGAAGATGGGAATAGAGCCAACTCTCAAAATATGATGTGTATCTAGTATAATTTAATTTATAAGGTCTACCATAAAACAATTTCTATAGTAATTTTTGTCTGTAAATACTTATGGAACATAACAAGAGTTATTAAACTTTTTCAGTTGTGATATAGCCTTTCTAAGTAGTAAAGATAGCAATGTGCAGTATGTGCAAGGAAAAGCAAATTTTTGTTTGTATAATTTCCATACTTAAATTCAACATTAAACACTGTCTGGGGTAACATGAACAATAAAGTTTTATTGTATGATTAATGAGAAAGCATTATTAAACAACACATTACTTTTAACCATTTTAATCCCATACTCAGCAATAAACTCGTGAAAATAATGTTCTAGGCAGCTCTAATTCATCAAATACCTTTCTGTTTAGTGTTGAACTTGTGGAAATGGTGCTGAATATTGCGAAAGGGCTTCATTCTGCTCCAGCTACCTGAAACCATGCTGCATGAATCTACATCTTGAACCCTATCATCTTCATCTCCACCACCACTCATATATGACCTCACTTCCTCATCTGCAAGCTCACTATCATCACTCAGGTCTGCACTAAAATAAAGTTCTTTGAGAACTGCTAATTGGTTGCAAACTACCAGCGTCTCTTCATTTGTGTCTTCTTGAGCCTCATTGTTTATACAGGTTTTCTTTACAAGCAAATCACTGTTTAAGTTGTCCTCTGTAGTCTTGATACATAAATCACTTCTCCATTTGTTTGTACAGTTTTGTGACTGAATGTTCATATTCTTGGTTCTTGGAGCAGCAACAGGTGCTACAGTTTGTCGATTAGTGCAGCTGCTGTTCGTTTTTCTTTCTGCTTGCACATATCGATGAGAACCATCCTCTTTGCTTTCTGCTGGGACCTGAAGTTTAGATGAACTGTTGATAGTTTGTATGATAAGGGAAGGTGACCGCAAAGTTGCTGTTGATTTATCAGATTCTTCGTTCTCCAATTTCTTGGGCATCTCATTTTTAGGTAATCCCATTTCTGTAACACAGTTACTGGAAGGAACAGCAGAAACATCTATCAAGATAGTTGTAGTTTTATTGACATTTCTGCTGTTGATATCTGCAGTCGCAAAATAATTCTTGACTTTCATGTCAGAATCTCGGGATTCATAACCATCTTCACCATTACTTCCATTATTTTTACAGATATGGACTACTAGCCCTTTGTCTGAGGCTGTCTGACTCCTCATATCTGCAATAGAGTATGGCAATAAAAGAACGAACTCATCTCGTACCAAAATATTTCACAAAATGAAGAATTATGGCCTCCGTGTATACTGTGCTTACAGTCTAGTAGAGAAGTATGTCAATAGAGTGTAGAAAGATGCTAAATGCTTGGGGTAAATGGCTCATAATTCAGTTCTTAGCTCCTTCCTAAATACATTGTACAACATGTCACCATTTATCACACCAACAGTACACTGGATGTTTCCCATTGTCTGAAGTATATTTCACACACATTTCATCAGAAATTGCTCTCCTACTATCTTCTGTTGGCTGGTTATCATTGTGGTGGCAGAATTCCTATTACAGTTTTATTTTTAATATTTGTTGCAATAGCTGTCACTGTACACAATATCTTTTTAATACTGGGTGAGTACACTAAACATTAGACCAGCTTAGAAACAAGGTTTTAATAAAAAATCTGTGTTTAGAATAACAACCAGCCACCTAAAGAAAGAAACAGAACAGATTTCTGAAAGATCACGTGTATCAGACACACCTCAGACAACTGATAATGCCTAGTATTCATATAATAACTTCTGATTGGACCTTGGATGTTCAGGCACTTCATTTATGGCATTCATGGTACTTATGGCATTCATTAGAGGTAATATACATAGATATATGATAGATAAATGGCAACAAAATTTAATTATACAGAGTTAAAATTAATAATTTCCACACATTACTATACAGCAAATTATGGTAAACATTTCAAGCATTCAGCTACAACAAGGAAGGTACACTGTTACAGAAAATTCTGTTAATTGTTCAAAACATTCTATCATAACAAAAGCATTCTCAACAGCTAGTTACTAGGCATATTTGAAGATCATCGTTTATCATCAATGAAATTGTAAGCCTGAGTTTGGCATGTTTATGTTACAGGTGCAATAATCTGACATGCATAAACACAACACTGACATTTAAGGTATTGTTCAAAATTGCAAGCATAACCAAAATACATACATATTATTAATATTTCCATTAAGGAAAGAAAGAAAGATTTGTAAAAACATCCAAGGTCTGTATGAGATGTAAGGTTTGCACAGCAGTGATGTAGTGCTGTGCAGCTACTGGTATACAAAGCACACTGCATGTCAGAAATACAGTAGATATACACTTCATCCAAAGCCTGGTCATTACACACAGTAAGCCCTATGTTCTGTTCATAGGCATAGATAATTTTTTTTCTAAGCACAACACAATGATGGTACAAAATAAGAGTGGAGATTAAGCTCTACACATTCATAACCTTAGAATTAGATGGAGGTAAGTTGTCAACAACACATTCTGTTTTATCTGCAGGGAAAGAACAACTGAATTCCCTGGACATAAGACTACAGAGGCCCCATAGCCAGTTAGGAGCAAATCCTCCCCAAGCTGGGAACTGTGCATAGTCATCACTGTACTGACTCATCTAGCTCAACTCAGCACAACTAATTGGACTTCAGGCAACAGCTAGCTACACCTAAAGTAGCACAGTACTATGTAGTAAATTACAGTTTCTGAATTAACTGGTATGAGACTATTGGCATCCAATGAATTTAAATGAGCAAGCAATTAGGTAACACAATTTAAAAAAAAACTATTTTGCTTAAAGTAAACTAAACTAAAAACACACATTAATTAAATTTAAACTTGTTATTAACTTCTAGAGTTAAAAGGCTGAGCAATTAATTTTCCAGATGACATCACTTTTTCCATCAATACTGCATTACCTGTAGACAACATGTAGGAAGCATTTGTCTATTAAAATTGATGTATGTAAAGAAACATTTAGTAATGAAGAGATGAATGTGTAGCACACGTCTAAATCTATACTATAAACATATGGCATATTTTATTACTTCAAATAATGCCAACCCACACCCACCCCCAGAAAATAGAACCAAAGAATGATGGAAATAACCTGCCGTCACCCATCCAAGCACTGACCATGACAACTGTTGTTCCTAACTGACTTGTTGCCAACTGTTCTGTAAATTCAGCCCTGAAAGATGGGAAAGTAAGTTCCTTCCCAACACAGTTAATTTTCAGTATAGTATTGTACATTCAAAGAACACTGTATGACAGACATGGACTGCTGTAAAAACCACACATCTCACACATTAAAAGTAATTAGGTTGTAATGTCTTACATGCCCATTACAAGATAATTATATTATATTTCTCCATATTTAAATTTTCTTAACATGATTTTTAGTAACAGATTTATATTTTTGTGTTTTATAAACAAAGTTCTTGACATATCAAACCACCAAGTACCACCAGAAAAGATGTCCTGGTTTATGACAAATAACTGTATTCTGTTATTTGTATTACATGATTACTATATCTTCTCTGTTTTCTGTATGTGATATTTGTGCCAATTTGCAAAACAGATTAGATGAGCCACAGATAATGAAGAAATCTAAAACCTTTACAAGCACATAATGTCTGTATTAATGTGATAGCCATACTCGTATATCCCACCACCATATTTGCAATTCAAACTACCGTCTACATGTTTAAAATTGTTTAGACGTCTGTATAGTCTAGTTACTCAGACGTAAGTTACAAGAACTGAATCGTTACCAATGAAGCCCTTTGCAGCATACAGCACTATGGGGTGCAATGCTCTCAGTGTTACAATTTCCAGTATAAATATACTTGCACAGTGCACAAATAAGATGACACTCTGACATTCACATTACTAATTGATACCAACATTCATTCAATTACAGGAATGTGAAAATAGGTAGACACCAGATGATTTACAGAATACAAAACTTTAAAATACAGTTAGTTCTAAAGCAGCTCTGTTAGAACGAAGGTGAAATAATGCTGTTAGATTGTAAATTGAGGGATAAGCTACCCATAAACTTAACTTGAAACTTACACTAAACAGTAAGACAAAAATACAAGAGATAGGTTTCCAAATGAGAAAAAATTTAAATAAACAAAGTTAAAAAGAATGAGTTTATTCCACTGTCGGAATGCCAGTCAGAGTATCAGAATAAATGAAACATATCCCTTCCATTATATGTTGATTTACTGCTCTTTTAAAAAAATATTTTATAAGGTCAGACTTGATTTAAGGATTCTGTGGTGGTAATAGCGTAGTTTGGTGGGTTGGTATCAAAGATCCAGATGAGCACACTGCCTACATCTTCAGAAATGGTGGCAGCATATCTCTCACAATGTAATATCCACTTACAGTAATTGTCCATTTAATTTTGGGGTGATATTCCAGAAAAAAAGCAATGCAGAGTGGAACAGTGTAGAATGGGGCATTCTTTCCCATAAGAACTGCTGAAACAAGAGTTAAGTGAAATGGCCAAGAAAACATTAATCTGAGCATGGGCAACGTTCATCAAATCTTTGATAACTAAAATTTGTTTGTGTTACAGCAAACAATATATTTTGATGAAAGGTTAAGTGGGGAATATCTGCAACAGGCTACACATAACCGTAGCACTGCAATATAAACCTTTGTTTTGATTGTGTCAAAAGAGTCTTACCAAGAAGTTCTGGGCAGATTTATGTTGTTCTGTTGTTTCTGTCCTTCTTGTAAATAAGCCGCTACCTCTTCCTTGCCCATACTTTGTCAGGTCACTGTACATAATCATCCTATCACCCCATCAGCACTATACAATGTAATGGATAGTGTAGCACCATTCATCCTATGGCATACTATTTCATTCAGTCTACTCTAAAGAGTGCCCATATATACAATTCTTTAAAAAAATTAAAAATGAATGTCTCAGCTATAATAACAGTTGTATACAGATATTCTGTGATTGCTGTCAAATAAATATACCATTCAACTTCTATTAGGCCATTTTACGTAGGTGTTAAGTAGCCAACATTACCAAAGTGGACCATGCCATTGCTCAGGGGGTCCATTGTTGGCCCCTCACCACATTTTTTATCTCAAGACAGTTCACATAGGATTTGTGGTGGACAAAATGGCACTGGGATAGGTATTTCTCCAGATACTTCAGCTTTCTTTTGCCAGTATCATTCCATCAATGCTCATGTTTATTTAGTCCTTTATCACTGATACTAAAAATCTTAGCAATTCTTAGCACCATTACAACACACATTTAAAAAATTATCTGAAGCTATGGCTGTCCCATATTTGTCAAAGTAAGTCACTGGGATACACCACCTAAAAGCAAATACCATAACTATACAGATTTCCATAATTTCCTGTTACTATATCTGAATGCTGCTAGTGTATTTAGATTATAATGGAGAGAAAACAGGAAGTAAGATAGATTATTCAGAGAAGTTCAAGAAGTGCATTTCTGTGTAGGCTTGAGTAAACTCCCATCACCACATGCTGTCTGATGGCTTTACAGACTTTCTATTCAAACAACTAAAAATTTAATGTCAGTAATATGTATGTTCCTTACAAAAAGTCACGAACCATGATACCACATTGCTACAGTTAGGTTTGGTACATTAAGTACCTAAAATAGTCTATACCTATTTCACCATTAAAATTAAAGCTTTGAAGAATATTTAATTCAAATAGACTGTATTTATTTAGTTTCAATATAAAAATATTCATATTCAGGCTAATATTTTACTGCCCTGAGTTTATCTGATATCAGATGGACTTCCACTAAAAGAAAGCTCAAGAGTAAATTTATCCAAATGCATGAACAACCAACAGTGTGTTTTAATGGACTGTACAGCTGTTGGGTCAATCCAGAGTTTCATTTGAACATGTTTTCTTTAATAAGAATAAAAAACTTTTGTGTGAACGCTAATTTGAAATAATGACTAGACCAGTCCAAATTCCTTTTATTTATTTATTTATTTATTTATTTATTTATTTATTTATTTATTTATTTATTTATGTCCCTATAGTTACATGGTAACATTAGACTTCTTTTGTATTTTAGAAGTGTCAGATTTTGCAGCCCCTTCTGAATGTCAGGTCAAATTCAACTTGGGATTCCATTTTAAGCATATTTATTTAAACACATCGCAAATTATTATATGCATTTTACTTATGTTTATGAGTTTTAAGACTCTCAGCTATTCAACAGTGGGCTAGGAAAGTAATATCTGAAAGTCAGAATGGCAGAAGCAGAGGACCTTAAAGGATTAAGTTAATTATGATGGTCCATTCAGACAAATGCTTTCAAAGCCATCGCAATATTTAATCCTTCTGCTGGGAACGTCTAAGCTTGAAGTAAATGTTAAATAACACAATTTTTTAGTGGCATGTGATGCCTTCGATGTGGTAAGAAAAATCTCTTGTACTAAGTGTGTCACAGCATGTACAAAAATACATCTTCTATATAACAAGTACAAGTTATGTTACCTCTTTTAGAATTGTGTAATGATATAAGATACAAAATTCTTTAACTAATATAGTTCAAGAGAATATAAAGCAGAGTGAAAGTCAAGGAGAAGCTGATATGTACAAAAGCTTCCACTTACAGAGTTTTAAATCAAACTACTGATGAAGGTCAATAATTTAGTAGCTAATTGCACAGAGAAAAGCAGGAGATACACACACAAATTATAACCTCATTATACAGGAAAATAATGCATCATAAAATTAATTTTTTTTTTTACAAATTTACATTTTTTAATCCAGGCACTTCACAGATGTTCCAAGTGTAATGGAACACTGAATTATCATTAATTGCCTGACTTCTTCATCATAAGTAGGGAATGGAAAAAATCATGTAATTGTACTATTATCTCACAATCATCAGAATGCTGAGAAGACATCATATTGAAAACAATCTGCACTTATTATTATATGCTATGTGAACAAATTTCAAAGAACACGACTTAAATTTTATAGCACATGTGCGCCACTATCAACACACTAATCAGTGAATAGGGTCCAGTATTAAAAATGCAAGTATTTGTTCATCTTGTATATGGACTCCATACACCATACTGTTCTGGTATAAAAGCTGCGTGTGTTTTGTGCTTTATAACAAACTTTAAAAAGGCTACAAAATCAGGAAACTTGAATACATTTTAACTCTGAGCTTCAAAGTTGTTTGAACATTATTGGAATTCCAGATTTAAATTAGACAGCTATTGACAATCTTATTTCTTTTGTTATTCATGTTTTTTTTTATGTTCTACACTCTGTAACCAGACCTCAATCAATTTGCTATAGACTGAGGTATGAGGACAGAAATTACAAGAACTGTAAATATATTGGGTTAGTCAATGTGCTTAAAATACACAGTGTCTACACAGAAATGTTATGCTATAACTACATAAAACTGTGAACAAAACACAGTACTAGCCAATTATTTAAGCACAGGCATAAAGTGTGAGTGTCATTCAACATGTGTGTATGTCATTTTAAGTTACTAGCTAAAATGATATACAACATTCCATACTTTTCTGCTGGGTAATAATGTGGTTTGAAAGAAAAAAGCCTCTGGTGTTACTATCAAATGAAGCAATTAAGGGTCAAAACTTTAAATCATGAACTGAAATGTATATTACAGTATATGAATGTAGAATGACTGAACAGTATTCTGTAAAAAACAGTGCACCAGAATGAAAATGTTAGGTGCCATGGTGACTTGACATCCACATACTGCATTGAGATTGGTTTATCACTCTAGCTAACATTCACAGGGTTGACAAATTCAGACTAGAACATTCGCAACTGAAAACAAAAGGATACATATTTAGTGCTTACCACAGAGATGTACGGCCTTTTCTTTTTGTTTGTCTATGTGGACACAATCTGATTTTTGGTGATTGTTTTGCTTGTATTTGGGCAAATCTAGTACGGACTTCTTCTGCTGCTCATCAGATGATCTGCTGTCTATGACTGTGGTTTTCCCAGACACAAGGTTTACTTTGGTGGAATACCCTCTGGCTTCCAGGGAAGCATGCTTCAAGTCCTCCACCTGACGTACTCTTTCAGCAACTGACCATGAAGGAGCCATAAAGATTTTCACCTCCATGCCACCCCCACCAGATTCAGTGGACTGGGTGTTTGATAACATTGGTGCCACAAAGGCATCAGTAGACTTTCTCTGAAAAGATGGTTGAAAAGACTTGAGTGGTTTGCTCAGCTCTGTTACTCCCATGTAATTACATGTAGACTGTAGCTTCCCATCCTTCAGTTTTGGTGATGGAGAGCCATTTTGTTGTTTCTGACCATCTAACTTCAGGTTATGTAGTGTGACTGTTGGCTTCCATGTTGGTGTAGAGGATAATGGCAAATGTCTGTTATGTATGGGCTTTAGTCTCACGCCCCATTTTGTCTCATAATTTTCACTCAGTATTTCAGACTTACCATTCAAGTCTGATATCAATGCACCTTCATCTGTCTCACCTAGGTGAAAAGAACGTGGGCTTTTACTGTTTTTTAATATGCTACGAGGCCTTGGAGAAGTGGAAGTCACAGGCTTTGGCTGCAAAACTACAGAATCACTGCAGACATCTTTCTCATTACTATGGACTTCAATTTCCACAGTATCCTGCCTCTCTGATGGAAGCATAGTAGCATTTTCCTGTGTAAAAGTGTTATCTGCATCATCCTGGAATTCAGTGGCAAAACTCAAAGCTGGCATAATATGGACTGAATGGTTTAAATCAATTTTATTACAAGTGTTTGCACTGACAACAGTCTGGTATGGTGTGTTGTTAGACTCAGTTCCCCCAAGCAGCTTCATTTCATACGGTGAATCACCAAAGCGGATTTCAGGTAGGCTGGTCTTACCAGCATCTTGCACCTGGGGGGTAGATAAAATTGCAAAACTGCTACTACTACTACTACTACGTCTTCTTCTCCTAATGTTGTTTGGTGGAGGCTTCTCATCTGTTTCAACTATGTTGAAACGTCCTGGTTCAGCAGCAAAGTGGATCTCAGTTTTGCAGAACTCTACCTTCTTATGTTTCTTGCCTGCCAAATGATTGTGAAGAAATAATTCATTATCATCGCTGTTTACAAAAGTAAATGAGGCAGGTTTACAATCACTACCATCCTGGGACATCCCTGTTGCAGTAGATATCTTACATTCGATTTCTTTATGAAGAGGTACTGCATATTCATTATTTGAAAGATTCAAACCACTGCAATTTTCCAAATCTGAAATGCTCATAGAAGTTGTTTTGAACATGTTTTCAGAATTAATGTGTCCTATTCTTTTGTCCAACAAATTGTAATTTTTCAGACCCTCCCTGACATATTTAGATTCATCAACAGCAATGGAATGTCTCTTTATTTGGTTGTCAGTTTGTCTGAATGTAGGAGACAAATCTTTTCCTCCACTGTGTTTCTCAAAAAGCTCTCTCCTAGCTGCAAGTGTTTGTGATACATCTGCAAGATTCTTCAGTGAAGAATTGTTTCCACTTGTTAATGATGTTCCAGACTTTCTCCACCCATTTTCTATGCTCAGACTTGATCCTTCAGGAAACTGTCCCAAGTAAAGTTTCTTGGCATCTATAATGCCACTTCCATTAATATTATCAAATGAATCATCATGTACAATTGGGATTGTTACAGTTACTGGTTCTGAAAAGCGACGGAAACTCTTAACACTAATATTTGGTGTAACAGTGTTAGCTGCCCTGTTATCACACCCACTTACCCAGTTTCTTGATGCTGTCACAGAACTAGTTTCCAACATGTTGCCACCATTCACATGCAGTTCCCTTTTACTGCCTTCATTATCACTGCCAAAAGTCACAACTGTCTTCCCACCTGTCAGAGACTTAATCTCAGTACCTCTGTTTTCTATCCCTGTAACTATTTCATTATTACTATTCTGTTTCATTTCAATGCTGTGGTTTCCCTTCAAATTTCCACAAGTACTTTGGCCATCTGCTTTCTCCCTGTTAAATGGGGCCCATGATGATGCGGTTACTGTCTCTGAAGATCTACAAATACCACTGTCAGTTGAAGACTCTATTCTGGTTTTCTCTTGGAATGTCACTGGTTTAGAATGATTATCAGTCTGTTGGTTATGGACTTGTTCAAAGCCATATGACTTTCTTCGGCTGTACCATTCTTCAGACCTGCTTCCACCACTGTTGCCAAACCTATTACAAGTCCTTGATTCCAGGCTTCCTGTACCAGCAGGTTTATTTATATTATTTCGGCAGTTTGCCATTGCTTCCATGCCATACATATACGATTTCACATGAGATGTTGAAACTTGTTCTCCTAACCCAGGCTTAGTTCTTGGGATTGACTTGCTAAAATCTTCAATCACAATACCATCATCACTATCCTCCACATGTCTTGTTTGATAATTAGTGTTTTCTGGGTGTTGAATACCATTTGGTGAAGGCACACTAAGGTGTCTCAATCGACCTCGAACTTCTTTCAAGGATTCTACAGTAACGAAAGAATGGCGTTTGTATGAAGAACCTTCAGCAGAATCAAATATCCCAGACCCTGAAAGTTTATATTCATTTCCTGATTTATCTGTCACTGAATTAAGGCTACATGATTCATTATTTTTTTCAATGTGCAAAAAATTTCTTTTTTCAGAGCCATTGTCATATCTGAATATATTTTCCAGAGATTCGAAGCCAGTAGCATTATTCTTAATAATATCTGGTGCCTTTCTTTCCCGTAATTCTTGGTAAAATTTACGTACATTTCCATTGGAAATACACAAATGGTTTCCTCTATTTGGCAGCTGCAGTGATCGCCTAATCCCTGAAGTTCTAGCCAAGTCTGTTGACATTTCAGGCCCTTCACTTGAACCATCTTGCTCATTGTGATTATTATTTTGGAGATCCTCACTAGAACAACTCTTATTTCTTGTTATGATAGGATGGACATGTCCATTAGGCATGGTCTCATCTGATTTCTTTGCCGTGTCTGAAAAGGTATCTAATACACCAAATGAATTCTGTTTGTCTGACTTGGTACAACTGTATTTGTTAATATCAATGAAGTCTCTTCTATTCATGTTATCTGTTTTAATCACTGCATTATCACTTAGAGCTGGCAGGCCAAAGGATGCTTGTGGCAATGGAAAGAGAAGGGAATTTGACATTTTCTTTTTTGATTCTTCATGAATTTCCTGACAGATCCTCGACACTTCTGACAGGCGTACATTTACATCCTTTTTCTCTGCATTAGGAAGCAATTTGTTTTCAGAAATGGCAGTGTCAACTTTGTTTATAATACTACGAGGCCTGGATGGGGGACGGCGACTTCCAATAGATCCACTACGACCTACACTAGCCTTTGTCTTCTGAGTACTTAGATCTAGGGGTTTCACAGACAGCTGCAAAGAGAAAAAGAAACAATATCATATTTTTTACATTACTAGATTTAACCCTTAGACGCAGAATTAAATCCCATCTGCTATTTGCTGGCATTATTAGGAGCTCACCATT
>Ga0268261_10002743_pt1 | contig 12688 bp, 2 predicted proteins | sample TergutNc150P1_FD_190353 | JGI IMG/M metagenome (GOLD analysis project Ga0268261, IMG submission 190353) | Nasutitermes corniger P1 segment gut microbial community from laboratory colony in Florida, USA - Nc150 P1 (SPAdes) (version 2) | ecosystem: Host-associated > Arthropoda: Insects > Digestive... | reverse complement strand
CATTCAGATTATCTGTACTGCATTTCATTTCGTAATAAGAATTGTGCCAAATGAATAAATTCGTGTATTGGCGCTCGACCTAAGTCTATCTTTGCAGAAAATGATCGCCAATTATTACTTGAGCCAACTTCATTAATTCTTTTATGACGTTTGACATATTGCTTAATAGTGTTAGTACAATGGCCAAATCAAATAAGCGATACTTTGGAGCTCAAACAGCAGCACATCTATGCTGAATAAAGAATCAAAACACCTTTCGCACCAAATTATGAAAATCGTTTGTTCTCTATAAGCAGCCTCTCTGACTTGAGTAAGATGTAAAAACTTGACGCGGGAACTGAAGATTTTCGTGTTTGTCCTTTCTGTAGGTCCTTCGACCTACAGACAATCTGTTCTAAATATAGACCAGAAGCATGACTCGCTCCAATTTCTTTGGCACCCTAGCTGTAAAGAAATTTTCTCGAAATATGACGTGCTACAAGTGATGTTCGTATATTTGTTTTCAACATTCAAATGAATTGTTCGGAAAAAGGGCTCCAAATATGACTTGCTCCAACACAAGAAAGACATTTGGGGACTTCGATATGCGATAAATAAGAGTTGAATACTTGACTTTCAGAATGCGATAAAATTTTAGTACTCTAATTATAAATGTGGCTGATGTCATTGCTACAAATATGACATTCGAAATTCAAGGAATAAGAGTTAAAGCGTTCGACCTGTCTCTGTCGGTGTTGAATATGAAAACGACACATGACTCACGCCAATACGTGTATTGTCTCTCGACTTGAAGGCTAACTGTATTGAATATAGTTTAAAAATACATTGCTTCAACTTCATTATTTCGCATGTTGGAGCTCTTCTTACGTCTTCTCTGTGCTAAATTAGACCTAGAAGTATGACTAGCGCAGTTTTAATTAACAACTTTTTCCGCGCTCGTCATTGACAGTACATGTGCTCACTATGCGTTCCAATCTGTCTTGGTCCAAATCAAGTCTTTTGTGTCTGAGTGCTCGTCCTACAGCTAATTTCTGCCATGTATTGACTTGGATAATGACTTGTGCCAAGTGATGAACTTCGTTTGTATGAAAACGATATGCTGCGTAGCTGTAGTGAAAAAGGGGCTAAAACTAGATAGCACCTACTGAAGCAGGTGGTGTTTATTCTTTAAAAGACGACTTATATGTGCTGAATATTGGCTCGAAACATTTGTCGCTACAAGTGATGAAATTCGTTTAAAGGCAATCTATCAAAAAACGAAACTGTATAGACGTTAGTCTGGAAAAATTACTTTCGACAAGTGATAAAATTCGTATAATTACGAAAGACTTGCAGCTTAACTGTGCTGAATAGGATCTAAAACTATGACTTACTCCAACTTAGAAGTAGAGTTTTGACAGTCTATCTCTGATGAATAAGGTTAGGGAACATGCTCACTCAAAGTCATGTCATTTTTGTATTTGCATTCGACATACGTCTTATCTGTTCCGAATATGAGAGTAAAGTATACTTGCACAAAATTCTGAAATTCGTGTATTTGCACTCGACCAACAGCCTATCTGTGAAGTACATGAATTCGAAACATGATGCGCGCTTAGTGATGAAATACGTGTACAGGGCCTCGACATTCATTTCATACATTAGTATATAACTCTTAGGCCAGTTAGGCATGCCGAAAAGCACAGTCAGCAAAACGTAATGAATATGACAGGCCGCAACATGGGCAAGTTCTTAGTAGTTCCTTCTTTCGTTGCTAGGCGCCTCCCTTTATGCAAAGAGGCCGGAGATCCTAGCGGCGAAAATTAGAACTACTTGTCGAGGAGGCTGTATTGTATATTTGTTGAAATGATGGCTTCGACGTCATATAGGGATCCGCTTCTGGATCCTCAAACATGTCTTTGTACAAATTACGTTTTTCGTGTCTGAGTGCTCGACCTAAGGCCTATCTCTGACAAGTATGTGCTTGGATCACGACTCAAGCCAAGTGGTGAAATTCATTTATATGCGATCGCATTGCAGTGTAGCTGTACTGAATAAGGGACCAAAACTTGAATTCCACCTACTGAAGCAATTATGTGTTTATTCTTTAGAACTGCATTTTATATGTGCTTAATATGGGATCGAAACGTTTTGCTTTACAACTGATAATATTCGTGTAATTTCATTCTATTTAAATCCAAACTATAAAATCTGGAATCATAATTATCGACAAGTGACGAAATTCACGTAACTACGAAAGTCCTGCAACTTTACTGTTCTGAATATGCGCTACAAACTTGACTTACGCCAACTGAAGGAATTATATAGACCCGAAACATGACTCACTCCAAGTGTATGGCACCATAGCTGCCATAGCTGCAAGGAAGTTATCTCGAAATATGACGTTCTACAAGTGATGGTCGTATATAAGATTTCGGCATTCATCTTAAATGTGTGGAAAATGCACTCCAAAATGTCTTGTTCCATCTCGAGAAAGACGTTTGTGGCGCTCGATATGTGATAAATGAGATCTGAAATATTGTCTCGCTGCATGTGATAAATTAGAAGTACTGTAATGCTAAATGCTGCTGAACTATTTGCTAAAACATGAGACGAAATTCTAGGAATAAGTCTCAAAGTACTCGAACTGTCTCTTTCTGTGCTGAATATGAGCTCTATACATGACTTCCACCCATAAGTGTATTGGTGTCTGTATTGAATATGGGTTAAATAAATAAATTGCTTCAACTAAATTATTTCGCACATTGGAGCTCTTCTTACGTATTCTCTGACCTAAATTAGGCCTAGAAGTATGACTTGCGCCATTTTAATTAACAACTGTTTCCGCGCTGGTCATTGACAGTACACGTGCTCACTGTGGGTTCCAATCTGTCTAGTTCCAAATCAAATGTTTCGTGTCTGAGTGCTCGTCCTACAGCCAATTTCTGGTATGTATTGGCTTGGAGTATTACTTGTGCCAAGTGATGAAATTCGTTTCTATGCGATCGGCATGCTGCATAGCTGTACTGAATAAGGGAATAAAAGTTGAATTGCACCTACTGAAACAACTGGAGTTAATTCTTTTAAACTACACATTATATGTGCTAAATATGGACTCGAACCATTTGTCGCTATAAGTGATGAAATTCGTTTATAGGCAATGTATCAAAGAACAAAACTGTATAGACGTTTGTCTGGAAACATTACATTCGACAAGTGATGAAATTCGGATAATCACGAACGACTTGCTGCTTAACTGTGCTGAATACGGGCTACATACATTACTTACTCCAACTGAAAAGTAGTGTCTTGACGGACTATCTCTGATGAATAAGGCCTGGAAACATGTCTCACTCCAAGCGATAACATTTGTGTATTGGCATTCGACATACGTCTTATCTGTTCCGAATATGGGTGTAAAGTTAATTTGCACAAAATTCTGAAATCCGTGTATTTGCAATCGTCCAACAGCCTATACGTGAAGTACATGAATTCGAAACATGATTCGCGCTTAGTCATGAAATCCGTGTAAAAGTGCTCGACATTTAGTTTCATATATAACTCTTAGGCCAGTTCGGCATGACGAAAAGCAGTCAGGAGAAAGGTTTGAATATGACAGGCCGCAAACTGGGCAGGTTTTTAGTAGTTTCAACTTTCGATGCCAGGCACCTCCCCATATGCAGTGACGCCAGAGATCCTAGCGGCGAATTTTGGAACTATTTGACGGGAAGGCTGTGCTGTAATTTTGCAGAAATGACCACTTCCACACTATTTGGGGATCTGTTTCTTGCTACAAATCTACACACAAGGGGAGACGACCACAATTAGGTTATATATTAAGAATGTGTAATTAAAACGTGACGCGACAACCCCATAAATGGATTAATGATTCTCGCCATTCAGATTATATGTACTGCATTTCATTTCGTAATATAAATTGTGCCATATGAAGGAATTTGTGTATTGGCGCTCGACTTAAATCTATTTTTGCAGAAAATGATCGCCAATTATTACTTGAGCCAACTTCATGAATTCCATTATGACGTTCGAAATGTTGCTTAATAGTGTTATTACTGGGGCCAAATCAAATAATTGATAATTTGGAGCTCAAACGGCAGCATATCTATGCTGAATAAAGAATCAAAACACCTTTCGCACCAAATTATGAAAATCGTTTATTTGTTCTCCAAAAGCAGCCTCTCAGACCTGAGTAAGATGTAAAAACTTGACGCGGCAAATGAAGATTTTCGTGTAGGTCCTTTCTGTAGGTCCTTCCAGACAGACAAACAGTTTAAATATAGACCCGAAACAAGATTCGCTCCAATTTCATTGACACCCAAGCTGTAAAGAAATTTTCTCGAAATAAGACGTGCTACAAGTGACGTTCGTATATTTTATTTCAACATTCAACTTAATTGTTCGGAAAAAAGGCTCCAAATATGACTTGCTACAACACAATAAAGGCATTTGTGGCGCTCGATATGCGTTAAATGAGAGTTGAAAAATTGACTCACAGAATGCGGTAAAATTTTAGTACTGTAATTACAAATATGACTTTCGAAATTCAAGGAATAAGAGTTAAAGTGTTCGACCTGTCTCTGTCGGTGTTGAATATGAAAACGACACATGGCTCCCGCCAATACGTGTATTGTCTCTCGAATTGAAGGGTATCGGTATTGAATATGGGTTAAAAAATAAATTGCTTCAACTAAATTATTTCGCATGTTGGAGCTCTTCTTACGTCTTCTATGTGCTGAATTAGACCTAGAAGTATGACTAGCGCAATTTCAATCAACTGTTTCCGCGCTGGTGCTTGATGGTACCTGTGCTCACTATGGGTTCCAATCTGTCTTGGTCCAAATCAAGAGTTTCGTGTCTGAGAGCTCGTCCTACAGTCAATCTCTGCCATGTATTGGCTTGGAGCATGACTTGTGCCAAGTGATGAAATTCGTTTGTATGAAAACGTCATGCTGCGTAGCTGTACTGAATAAGGGACTAAAACTAGAATTGCACCTACTGAAGCAAGTGGTGTTTATTCTTTTGAAAAACTACTTATATGTGCTGAATGTGGGCTCGAAACATTTGTCGCTACAAGAGAAGAAATTCGTTTAAAGGCAGTCTATCAAAAAACGAAACTGTATAGACGTTAGTCTGGAAAAATTACTTTCGACAAGTGATGAATTTCGTATAATTACGAACGACTTGCAGCTTAACTATGCTGAATATGGATTAAATTATGACTTACTCCAACTTAGAAGTAGCGTTTTGACGGCCTATCTCTGATGAATAAGGCCAGGAAACATGTCTCACTCCAAGTCATGACATTTGTGTATTGGCATTCGACATACGTCTTATCTGTTCCGAATATGGGTGTAAAGTTAACTTGCACAAAATTCTGAAACTCGTGTATTTGCACTCGACCAACAGCTTATCTGTGAAGTACATGAATTCGAAACATGATTCGCGCTTAGTGATGAAATACGTGTATAGGGCCTAGAAATTAATTTCATACATTAGTATATAACTCCTGGGCCAGTTAGGCATGACGAAAAGCACAGTCAGCAAAACGTAATGAATATGACAGGCCGCAACATGGGAAAGTCCTTAGTAGTCCCATCTTTCGTTGCTAGGCACCTCCCTTTAAGCAAAGACGCCAGAGATCCTAGCGGCGAAAGTTAAAACTATTTGTCGAGAAGGCTGTCCTGTATATTTGCTGAAATGATGGCTTTGACGTCATAGAGGAATCTGTTTCTGGATATCCAAACATGTCTTTGTACAAATTACGTTTTTCGTGTCTGAGTGCTCGACCTACAGCCTATATCTGACAAGTATGAGCTTGGATCATGACTCAAGTCAAGTGATGAAATTCATTTATATTCGATCGCATTGCAGTGTAGCTGTACTGAATAAGGGACCAAAACTTGAATTGCACCTACTGAAGCATTTATGTGTTTATTCTTTAGAACTGCATTTTATATGTGTTTAATATTGGATCGAAACGTTTTGCTCTACAAATGATGATATTCGTGTTGGCATTCTATTTAAATGCAAACTATAGAATCTTGAGTAATAATTTTCGACAAGTGACGAAATTCACGTAACTACGAACGTCCTGCAGCTTTACTTTTCTGAATGTGGGCTACAAACATGACTTACTCCAACTGAAGGAGGTATATAGACCCGAAACATGACTTACTCCAAGTGCATGGCACCATAGCTGCAAGGAAATTATCTCGAAATATGACGTTCTACAAGTGGTGGTCGTATATAAGATTTCGACTTTCATCTTAAATATGCGGAAAATGCACTCCAAAATGTCTTGTTCCATCTCGAGAAAGACGTTTGTGGCGCTCGATATGTGATAAATGAAATCTGAAACATTGTCTCGCTGCATGTGATAAATTACAAGTACTGTAATTCTAAATGCTGCAGATCAATTTGCTACAAACAGACGAAATTCTAGGAATAAGTGTCAAAGCGCTCGAACTGTCTCTTTCTGTGATGAATATGAACTCTATACATCACTCCCGCCAAGAAGTGAATTGTCTCTCAACTTGAAGGCTGTCTGTATTGAATATGGGTTAAAAAATTAATTGCTTCAACTAAATTATTTCGCACATTGGAGCTCTTCTTACGTCTTCTTTGTGCTAAATTAGGCCTAGAAGTATGACTTGCGCCATTTTAATTAACAATTGCTTCCGCGCTGATCATTGACTACCTTTGCTCACTATGGGTTCCAATCTGTTTTGGTCCAAATCAAGTGTTTCGTGTCTGAGTGCTCGTCCTACAGCCAATCTCGGCCATGTATTGGCTTGGAGCATGACTTGTGCCAAGTGATGAAATTCGTTTATATGCGATCGGCATGCTGCATAGCTGTACTGAATATGGGAATAAAAGTAGAATTGCACCTACTGAAGCAACTGGAGTTAATTCTTTTAACCTACACATTATATGTGCCGAATATGGACTACAACCATTTGTCGCTATAAGTGATGAAATTCGTTTATAGGCAATCTATCAAGGAACGAAACTTTATAGGCATCTGGAAACACTAATTTCGACAAGTGATGAAATTCGGATAATTACGAACGACTTGCCGCTTAACTGTGCTGAATACAGGCTACTAAATTTACTTACTCCAACTGAGTAGTAGTGTCTTGACAGGCTATCTCTGATGAATAAGGCCTGGAAACATGTCTCACTCCAAGTGATATTTGTGTATTGGCATTCGACATACATATTATCTGTTCCGAATATGGGTGTAAAGTTAACTTGCACAAATTTCTGAAATTCGTGTATTTGCAGTCGACCAACGGCCTATACGTGAAGTACATGAATTCGAAACCTGATTCGCGCTTAGTGATGAAATACGTGTATAAGGGCTCGACATTTAGTTTCATATATAACCCTTAGACCAGTTCGGCATGACGAAAAGCAATCAGGAGAACGTTATGAATATGACAGGCCGCAACCTGAGCAAGTTCCTAATAGTTCCCACTTTCGTTGCCAGGCACCTCCACTTATGCAGAGATGCCAGAGATCCTAGCGGCGAATGTTGGAACTATTTGACGAGAAGGCTCTGCTGTAATTCTGCAGTAATGACCGCTTCCACACTATTTAGAGATCTGTTTCTTGCTACAAATCTACACACAAGGGGGCGACGATAACAATTAGGTTATGTATTAAGAATGTGTAATCAAAACATGACGCGACAACCACATAAATAGATTAATGATTCTCGCCATTCAGATTATCTGTACTGCATTTCATTTCGTAATAAGAATTGTGCCAAATGAATAAATTCGTGTATTGGCGCTCGACCTAAGTCTATCTTTGCAGAAAATGATCGCCAATTATTACTTGAGCCAATTTCATTAATTATTTTATGACGTTTGACATGTTGCTTAATAGTGTTAGTACAATGGCCAAATCAAATAAGCGATACTTTGGAGCTCAAACAGCAGCACATCTATGCTGAATAATGAATCAAAACATCTTTCACACCAAATGTTGAAAATCGTTTATTTGTTCTCCGAAAGTTGCCTCTCTGTCCTGAGTATGGTGTAAAAACTTAACGCGGCAACTGAAGATTTTCGTGTATAGTCCTTCGACCTACAAACAATCTGTTCTAAATATAAACTCCAAACATGACTCGCTCCAATTGCATTGGCACCCTAGCTGTAAAGAAATTTTCTCGAAATATGACGTGCTACAAGTGATGTTCGTATATTTGATTTCAACATTTATCTTAATTGTTATAAAAAGGACTCCAAATATGACTTGCTCCAACACAAGAAAGACATTTGTAGCGCTCGATATGCGATGAATGAGAGTTGAAATCTTGACCCGCAGAATGTGATAAAAATTTAGTACTGTGATTATAAATGAAGCTGATCCCTTTGCTACAAACATGACTTACGAAATTCAAGGAATAAGAGTTAAATCTTTCGAACTGTCTCTGTCTGTGTTGAATATGAACTCGATACATGACTCCCGCCAATACGTGTATTGTCTCTGGACTTGAAGGCTATCTGTATTGCTTACGCATGGGATAAATTTTTTATAGTATGTGTGCATTAATTTTATTTTAGTGGTTACTCGTAGTTGCATCATATTTGTTCATCTTTGTGCCTACATGTTACTTGAGTGTTGGGCTCATGACGTAAGCATCTCGAGTTATACCTACCGCTTGACCACGCGGTTATAATCTGGATTAATCAAGATCACGCCTTTGTCCTAAGCTTAGGGACGCTACTAAGCTTCAGTCAGTTCCCACCCGGACTCCGTGTTGACATGACGCGTACATCAGCTCGCAACAGCGACACATTACAATAGTGAGTTCTTACCGAGACTCCAAGTCATTATGGCATACAGGCTTGTGTTTGTAACAGCAACTCAACCGTAATATAATTCTTCATTCGCAATAGTGCAGTGAAACAAAGTGTTTATAACGTGAGTAACCCACGGACTCCGTAGTGACAATAAGTGCAATACAATTCAGGTCGCAACAGCGATAGATACAATTATTGCAGTGGTGCTACGAGTGACATAAGTAATCACAGTTCATTTATCTACAGTGTATTATATGTTTGAAATTAAGCATTAATGAATAGTTCCTTTGTCTTGTCATCTACATGAACCTCGTGTTCAAGTCATTGTGTATCTGAACCACAGCGGGTACATAATTTTGTTCCACCGGGCCCGATAACATCCGGCATAAATTTGGTCCTTACCTTGCCGGATTATCAGGTATTGGTCCGACCGCGTCGGTTATCACATATTAGGTCCCACCGATCTAAATATTTAGTGATCAGCGGGCAAGCTCTTAAGGAACAAGAACTGTGAACATTTTAGGTGCCGCGTAATTTGCACACGCAATTAAGTTACGCTACATCATGCAACAGCGAGAAGACGCGGTAAGTCTGTGACGTCACTACTCACGGACAAAGAAGTCGTTAGAATCGGAAGGATTCGTCTGACAATAACTTCGGGCACCTTCGTTTACATTCGGGGACCCAAGCAGCCATCTTCGGCAGGCTTCGAAATCATAACACACCGAAGCCAGTGACGTCTTCACTCGCCTTTCTACTTCCAAGCAGGTAGCATCAGGTCGCTGACCCACGGTCACACTACATCAGCTGATCCAAGCAACAATGGATTCCACACGTCGTCAGGAGCTAATCAGGCAACGTGCTGTCGCCAAGGCATCTCTCACTCGAATGCAGACATTCATCGAAACAGGTGATCGTAAAGTAAACAATATTCGGGTTAGGTTTGATGAACTGCCAAACATTCTTAACAAATTTGAAGGTCTACAACGTGAACTGGAGTTATCAGATGATGCAGATTATTCAGGTGACAGACAACAATTTCAAGATCAATACTTTGAAGTTAAAGCAAAGTTTAATGAACTTCTATATCCCGTGGTAGACCCACCACGATCAAGGCATAGCTCATCACAGAGCAGTTTGTCAGGACGTAGGAATACCTCACCGAGGTCACAAGCTAGCAGTGCACATATCAAGTTACCAGTCATTTCGTTGCCAACATATGACGGTGACACATGTCATTGGCTACAAATCAGAGACACATTTGAAGCGTTAATCGTTAACAATTCAACATTGTCCAATGTTCAAAAATTTCATTACCTCATTGCGTCACTAAGGAATGAGGCCAAGGATGTGATAAGCAACCTACAAATAACTAATGAAAACTTTCTTGTTGCCTGGCAACTAGTAACACAACGTTACAACAATAAGCGTTTAATTGCCATGATGCATGCTAAGCATTTATGTCAAATGCCCCAAGCTAAGAAGGGAGATGCTTCATCATTGCGCCAATTAATTAACCATGTGTTAAGCCACATGAATGCAATTCAAGAATTGTCATTAAATGTATCTGTTCAAGATTTAATTCTAAATCATTTAATGCTAGCCACATTGGACACTGAAACCCAACGTGAGTGGGAGCTGCAAACTGCTTCACGTACAAACACACCAACCATTGCAGAGCTGATCACATTCCTGGAATCAAGGTGAAGAGCCTTGGAACTACTCCAGAATACCCGGTCACTGAACATAGCTACTACCACACTACAATCAACACGATCTGTCAGAGGTAAGGTTACAAAACCCTTATACTCCAATGTAGCAACTCAAATACAGTGTACCATGTGCAATGGTTCCCACAGATTAAGTGTGACACATTTTGTAAAATGCAAAAAAGGGAACGTTTTAACTATGCCAAACAACAAGGATTGTGTTTGAATTGTTTGTAACCATTTGTTAAAAATCACATATGTTCAAAGGGAGTGTGTCGCAAATGTAACAAGAGACATTATACCTTGATTCACTTAGACACACAAAATCAAGCAAACAGAGATAGTGGTTCCACAACAAATAAACTATCCAACACAAAGGATTCCAAAGTGGCAGAGGTTAATACATATTATACATTGAAGGGCAAATCCAGAAATCATGTTTTACTAGCAACAGCCATTGTTGAAGTTAAAAACAAATCTGGTCAATACATACCGTGCAGAGCATTGTTAGACAGTGGCTCTCAATCACGCTTCATAACAGAGAGGTGTGTACAACGTTTGAGTTTATCAAGAACCCAGACACACACATCAATACAAGGAATCAACAATGTAAACACAGCAACACACCATAGTGTTTCAGTACAATTAAGATCCAGACATACAGATTGGCACACTATACTTGACTGTGCTGTATTGTCTAACATTACTGGTATGACACCTGTCACCAAACTAGACATAAGTAGCTGGAAGATTTCTAATGACATTAAATTGGCTGATGAGCAGTTCCATCATCCAAGAGACATAGACCTCCTCATTGGAGCAGACTTATTCTACGAGATGAGTCGACCAGGCAGACGCACACGCCCTGGTAATTTCCCAGTATTACAAGAAATAGTTCTTGGCTGGACACTTGCTGGTCGTACTCCAGCGACCACAACTTCAGATACTGCACAGCACACATTTCTTCTACGAGAAGACAGTAGACTGGAACGCAATCTCAATCGCTTCTGGGAAGTGGAACAAGTGGAGCAATCCACCATGACAGCAGAGCAGAAGTCCTGTGAAGAACATTTCCTCACACACACAACCCAACAACCAGATCGGAAATTTGTGGTTAAATTACCAACCAAGATAGATCCCACTCAACTTGAAGATTCTCTCCTCTCTGCCGAGCGAAGACTACATATTATTGAACGCAGGCTGGAACGAGATCCAGACCTCAAGGTCCAGTACCACAACTTCATGAAGGAGTATGAAGAATTGGGTCACATGGAACCAGTAACACCCCAAGAGGGGAAAAGTACATGTTACTATTTACCACACCATCCAGTCTTCAAAGAAACCAATTCCACCACAAAAACTAGAGTAGTGTTTGATGGAGGTGCCAAAACTTCCAATGGATTGTCATTAAATGACACATTACAAGTGGGTGCTACTGTCCAACAGGACTTGTATTCAATCGTACTGCGATTCAGAACCCACCAGGTGTGCTTTACAGCTGACATAAAAAAGATGTATCGTCAGATTATTGTACATCCACAAGATGGAGATCTACAAAGAATTCTATGGAGATATTCTTCTGAGGAACCCGTTCAAGAGTACAGACTCACTATAATAAATGAGGCCTACTTGTGGACATATGGAATTTCTTCAGCTCCATTTTTGGCAACACGCTGCCTAAAGAAACTGGCAAATGATAACAAGCAACATCACCCAAGGGCTGCTCAAGTGTTGAGCAATGATTTTTATGTTGATGACTTATTAAATGGGACTTTAACCCTAGAAGATGCAATCAACATGCAAAAGGAAATATCATCTCTGCTTCAAACAGAAGGATTTACACTGAGAAAGTGGGCATCCAACCACTCTACATTCTTGGATACCATTCCAAGGGAGCTGCAAGAAACACAAGCAACACTACTCCTAGATAATGAAGATGGAGTCACAACTCTTGGATTGTTATGGAATCCTAAAAGAGATCAGCTGCAAGTAAAGAGTAATCTTACTCACATGTGTAACGAAATCTACAACAATATGTTTATATTCAAATTTGGATTTGTATTTCGAAACCACAAGTTTTATATTTCTTGTGAAACCAGGAAATGGTCAGTCACTTGCTTACCGCTGGCACAGCATACAGAGCAAGCGGTACAATTCCTCATACTTGGA
>Ga0268261_10002742_pt1 | contig 12694 bp, 13 predicted proteins | sample TergutNc150P1_FD_190353 | JGI IMG/M metagenome (GOLD analysis project Ga0268261, IMG submission 190353) | Nasutitermes corniger P1 segment gut microbial community from laboratory colony in Florida, USA - Nc150 P1 (SPAdes) (version 2) | ecosystem: Host-associated > Arthropoda: Insects >... | reverse complement strand
GGGCATGGATATTTGTCTGTTGTGAGTGTCGTGTGTTGTCAGGTAGAGGTCTCTGCGACGAGCTGATCACTCGTCCAGAGGAGTCTTACCGACTGTGCTGCGTCGTTGTGTGTGATCTAGAAACATCAAGAATGGGTGCTCCATATATATATGACATTAGTCGCCTAAGGGTTAAACAAACTAACAGAGAGCAATGGGAGATTCTTATTGACCGGCGAACTTGACAAACAAGTACTGTTATCCTGTCTAAAGTAGTGTTGTAACATATCTTTATGTGGAACGTGACAAGGGGCATGTTACATGTTCGGCGCAGTGGAACTGACTCAATGAAGTAGGAAGTAGCTTTCCTGTTTTTGAATCTTTTAACGGATTTTCTGAGTCCTTTCTACAATCTGGCTTATGGAATATTGGTAGGCCGCCATGATATAAAAATGTACATTCCTTTGCTTTATATATATATATATATATATATGAGTACATGCATATATGTGTTTGTGTATGTGTGTGTGTATATATATATATATATACACACTCACACACACACTCACACGCGCGCGCGCACACACACACACACACACACACACACACACATATATATATATATATATATATATATTTATATATGTCGATTGGTTATCTTTCAGGAAAACTGAGGTGATGCACGTCTATCAGAATACATGACGTCATATTTCAGCAGTCAGTAGCTTCTAATGTTACAACATGCAACATTTCGTATACTGTACCGTAGCTACAGAAAAAGCAGCGAAGCACATTGTGACCAGCATAATCAGAAAGTGGCCACACAGAGAGACATTCAGTGCATCTTCCAGTTGCTGCATGAACCTGTGAATTAGAGAGAATCTTTGAGTATATTGAAAATATTGAACATGTTAAATGTTGCTGAGTATTTCTCTTACGTTTCAGTTTTGGATGACAGGTTATGTGTTTTTTAATCAGAAATAATGTATTGAGGGAATGTTTTCATGGTGATTTGTGTTTTACCTTTTGTAATAAGTATTACAGAATTTCATGAGCTGAGTATCTTTGAGGTTAAAATAGTTATTTAAAAGCTGAAAAGACACAAATCACCAGGTACTGATCAAATCCCAGCAAAACTGATTAATGCAAGGGGGTAGAACAATTCTTTCTGAGATCACTAAACTTTTTACATCTAATTGAAATAAGGAGGAATTCCCTGTGGGGTGGAAGGAGTCTATCATTGTACCTCTCTCTAAGTGACGTTATAAAAGAGCATGGAATAATTATAGAGGCATGTCACATTTGTTAATTACGTACAAAATTTTATCCAACATCTCGCTGTCAAAGTTAACTCCATATGCAGAGGAAATTATTGGGGATAATTAGTGTGGATTTCGACGCAACAGTTTCACTACTGGTCATGTATTTTACATTCTTCAAATACTTGAGAAAGAACGGTAATACAGTTAATCATTCCATCAACGATTTGCAGACTTCAAGAAAGTTTATGATTGAGTTAGAAGGGAGGTCTTGTATAATAATCCCATTGAGCCTGGTAACTTCATGAGAATGGTAAGGTTAATAAATATGGAACAGAATGAAACCTATAACAGTATTAGATTAGGAAATCATTCGCCTGACATGTTTCCTATTAGGAATGATTTGAAAATTAAAGGAGATATTTGTCACCATTGCTTTTCAATTTTGCTTTAGGGTTTGCTTTTAAGAGGGTTCACGTAAACGAGGATGGCTTGAAACTATAAGGTACTCCTAAGCTTCTAGATAATGATTTTGTTATATTAGGCGGAAGCGTACATACTACAGTAAAAAACAAAGAAACTTTTCTAGTTTCTGGTAAGGAGATTGGTCAGAAGTGAGTGCTGATAAGTGCATGGTCAAATCTCTGGATCAGAATGCAGGACAGAGTCAATATAGAAAGACTGATGATAGTTCCTTTGAAAGGGGGGACAACTTCAAATGTTTGGGAACAACCTCAACAGATCATAATTCTCTTCATGAAAAAAATTAAGAAGAGAATGGAATTCAGAGAATGCTTGTTCTCACTCGGTGCAGAATTTTTTGTCTTCCAGATGCTATTCAAAATTGAGATACACAGAAGTATAATTTTGCTTGTTGTATGGGTATGTAACTTGGTCGCTCATATTCAGTGAGGAACGTAGACTGAGGGGTTGGAGAATAGGGTGCTGAGGGGAATATTGACCTAAGAGGGACGAGGAAACAGGGGAGTTGATAAAACTATATAATGTGGAGCTTAATGATTTGAACTCTTTGCAAAATATTATTCGGTTTATCAAATCAAGAAGAATTAAGTGGCTGCGGAATGGAGCAGTTATGGGGGAGAGCGGAGGTGCATACATGGTTCTGGTGGGGAAACCTGGAGGAATAAGACCAAACGGAAACACAGCCGTAAAAGGGAGAATAATATTAAGATCGATCTTCAGGATGTGAGATCCAGAGACATGGACTGGATCGCTCTGGCTCCGTATGGGTCAGGTGGTGGGCACATGTGAATTTACTGATGAACATTCGGGTTCTATAAAAAGTAGGGAATTTCTTGGGTAGCTTGGGTTAGTTTCTGAAGAAGGAAACTGTTCCATGAAGTGAGTAAGGAAGTAAATATTAGAAATCGTAAAATCAGTACATCTTGTATTTTGCATTATACTATTTCGTTATATATATTTTTTGAACTTACTCTATAATATCCTGATGGTGTCGAATGCACACATTTAGCTTAGATTTGAAGTCACAATTTGCAGTTGTATGATCACATTCAAATTCCTGCCCGTGGTGAGGCGTGATATGTTGCTGTCTGATATCCAGTATGGCCATATTCAGCTTTTGTAACTGAGTACAGGCCACAGCGATCAGATTGGTAACCACAGCAGGGTAACTACATACTATACCCGTTGCTAGCAGTGATGTGAAACACTGTAAAAAGTGAATATTGACAACATAAATTTACGTTACAATGAAGTCAGTTAGGAATTCTGACGTATATAATTTTTGCTTACACTAAGAACTATAAGAAAATTAAAAGTTTGACTTGGTATTTCTTTTTTCCAGGTCTTATCTTTTGTTCATGGAATGGAAATTCACATCCAGTCAAAAACGATATTAATTTTTACTGGATTAAAAATGAACGACTTTGTGATATCTGTTTTATCTGAATAATTTTACAGTAAACTCTTCGGTGAAAAAATCTGTTATCGCGAAATAAATTCGTAAATGTAAAGCATAAAAAGGACGATAAATGTATGAAAATGGAGATATATTTAGGAATTAGACTGTCGGCGGTAACGATTTTTCTAAGAATAAAACATATAATATCTTCTATTACAGGACATACGTAGTGTATGGAACAAAAATACTTTTTCGCCAACTCTAATTTAATGATGAGAATTACAAATTTCTTTTCACTGTCTCGTTCTTAATTATGTTACTCCAGTAACTACTATGTGCTGTGAATCGCCAAATGGGACGAATATATAATTAAGAATCCAATCCCTATTGCCGGGCTGTCTAAGGCCTGGGTCTGCATTCGTTCGCTTGCTGGAATTGGGGTTTCGAATCTCAGCGAGGTCATGGATGTCTGTCTCTTATGAATGTTGTGTGTGTTCAGGTAGAGTTCTTAGCGTCTGATTACTCATCTGGAGAAGTCCTACAGCGTGTGCTGTGTCTGAGTGATACCTCGAAGCTCCATAAAAAGGGAGGCCATGACCGGAATACGGGTCGAAGCGCCACAGTTAAAAAAAAAAATATAATTGACGCCCTAAACGTAAAATAATCTGTCAAGTGCAGGACATTAGTTAACGGTTTTGTGTAGTAAACCAAAATAAGCTACTGAACGGCAGATATATTGTTTAAAAAATAATTGACTTTCTTTTTTTTTCACATGTGTCTGTATGCGTGTGGCTGAATGCAGAATTGTGGTATTTTTGGGGGAGCGGGTTTAAAATTTGTGGAAGCTTTGCAAATACACTGTGATGGTGAGGAAAATGGGTGCTATGTTCTTTGTGACGGAGATTATCATGAATCTTACGCTTTTCCTTGACGTATAACCTGATCCGTTTCACTGACATCTGTATTAGTTATCTTTAATAATTATCCTTGCTAAACACAACAAAGCGTTAGATCACGTAATGACACGACTTTTAATCCGAAGAGCTTTTGCTACTGTAGCGCTATGGATTTGTATTGACTGGTGCCGGCCCATACACTGGATATACTGAATGTTTTCTTTCTCTTTCTCAGTTCTGCAGAAAAATTACGGGTCATTGACACGATTAGAACAAAAGTCACGTTGCAAAGTTTTTCGAATTCCTCTTTGTCAGCCAACCGACAAACTCTCTGTAGTTGGAGAGCATCGTGAAAAAATAAGGAAGGAAATGGGACGGAATAAAAGGAAGAAAGAAAGAAAGAAAGGGAAAATGTATCTATTAAGTCAGTCTGCTAAATTAAGAATATTATAAGAACAGATAGATGAGAATTCTGTCATAGAAAATGTTACCTGTGAGATGTTAACCAGTTCATAGAACGGTGAAACAGTCCAGTCGAAAGGATACCACACTATGAACACTGTTTCATGGTTCGTAGCCATGCGTATTGTTGACTGAACGCTATGGATCAGTACCAGCATAACAGCTGCACTGGTGCTGAACATCCTAATCAGCGGTATCCATCCTGCAGCAGTCAAGTATCCAGTGTCAGCGTCTCTGGTCGGCAGATTTTCCCAAGTAAAGGTGTCTGTTATGTCCATCGCACGTTCAATACTTCGTTGTCGAAATCTGAGACAAAGTAACCAAAACCGTTACATCAGGTTCATTAAATTTTGAAAAGCAGTCAAAGGACAGCAGGAGATTATGAGTAATGTAATTCTTCGCAAACAAAATTCTGTAATCAGGATATTAACCCTGATGTGGTACCATGGGTTCTATGTGACCCCAGTCCTATTTGACTCACGTTTTTTTGAAACTGTCACGATTACTGACATCGCCTTTTACGTATTTTTCGTAAGGTCTTCCTAACAATGTCGCAAAAATTTGCTAGTTTTTGTGTCTTTCCGTTTATTTTTTATTTGTTTATTTTTCGCTTGGAGACAAATGGACCCTATAGTACCTTCAATGTAATATAGATTTTTTTCTTTTGTGAGGTTCTGTGACGTGCGGAACGTTAACATAAAGTAGAGTGATAAATGAAGCTAGAACGCGTTAGTCAGGTGGGAAAAATGCGTAGTTACTCTGCGTAAGACTTAAGACACAGAGTAAAACTGACCTTCAAGGGTCCTGCAGCATAACAAACTTATGCAATGGTATCGTATAGGAGTGAACAAAATTCCTCCAAACATCGACACTCAGCGACGTCTTTTTACGTCGTTCGGCTGACTGCGCGACGTGTTTAGAAGGCGTTCGGCGGCAAAGGAATACTGGCAAAACGACGGGGATTGTCGTGCAACGATGTTCTGGCGTGTTTAGGTGTGTTAAGTGAAGTCGATAGTAAACATGAGGATGCTATTAAAGATTGTTTGAGCTGGGATGGAAGCGACCCCGAGTCCAATTAAGTGTCAGATTCCTACAGTAAAATAAGTGCAAGTGAATCAGATTCGGAAGAGAAGCAAGATGGTGACAATCGTGAAATTCTTGGAAAAGACGGATATGTGTGTTCACAGAAGCCAAAAGCAGTCAGAAGAACACCAATGCGAATTATGGTCAAAGAGAATCCAGGAAAAGGGAATGGATGTCAAACAGACACGCCCACGATATCATTTGAGTTATTTTTTGATGACGCCATGATAACAGATTGTGACATGGACTAACCAGAAGAATGAAAATGTGAAAACCAGTTACACAAGCGAATCTGGATTTCTGTTCAATACAAGCGTGACAGAAATTCCCGCACTTATGGGCTTCCTGCTGTTCTTGGGCGCTGCAAGGAGCTCCACAGAAAGTACTGCAAGCATTTGGGCGAAAGATGGTACTGGCAAGCCAATTTGCATAGCAGCGATGAGTCAGAAATGTTTTTTGATTCTTGTGTGTTGCTTACGCTTTGAGGATTCAACCACGAGGGCCCAGCGAAGAACCGATGACATGCTGGCACCTATTCGCAACATATACGACAAATTTGTCGCAGTTTGTGATGCAAACTACACTCCAGGAACTGGTTGCACAGTTTATGAATCTCTCCATGAATTCAGAGGAATGTGTAGTTTCAAGCAGTGCATAACAAATAAACCGAGTGAATACTGCATTAAGGTATATGTTCTGTCTGATAGCAAAACTTTCTACTCGGTTTCTTCTAAAATTTACACGGGAACTGTCACTCATGCACCGGGATATCCGGTCCCAACCCAAGCTGTTCAGGATTTGGTTCCGTCAGTTTCGGGAACAAACAGCATTACCACTGACAATTATTACACGTCAGTTCCTCTGGCCATGGAGCTGAAATCCCGAAAGCTCACTTTGGTTGGCACGATGAAAACGAAAAATGCCTGCTTTGCACCTAGCTTCTTGGCGAAAGCAGATGAAGAAACAGTTTAATACGCATTTGGCCATGCAAACAATTTCCCTCTGTTGCCTATTGCTCCAAAGAAAAACAAAGGGACGTCTTCCTGTCCACTATGCATCCCGAAGAACATACAGACGAGGATACTGAAAAAGAAGAAATAAAAGTTTTTTACAAGCAGGAAAAAGGTGGTGTGAACAGTCATGATCAAATATGCAACTTGTACACCACGGCAAGAAAAACAAACCGTTGACCAATGAGGCTGTTTTATGGAATGGTTGACAAAGCTGCCATGAACGCATTTGTTATTTTCACTGAAAATGTGCCCAACTTTAGAGAACATAAGAAAGACAAGCGAAAGAAATTCTTGAAGGAACTGGCCCTTGCTTTGATCATTCCACATGCACGTCAGGGACTGGAAGTGCAGCAAACATCGCAAGATGTAAAAGAGGTTATTCGCATTTGCGGCATTTTACTGGCACCCTCACCAAACTCCAAGCACCACCCAGCGTCATTCAGCACAGCGCAAGACATGCTACATTTGTCCCAGATCAAAGGACAAGAAAACCAAATTCATCTGTAATGAGTGCAATAACTTTGTGTGCGAAGAGCACAGCAAATGGTTGCGCAACCAATGCCAGGAATAAAAGTTAGACCTACAGATAATGACACTATATGTAAAATAATCAGAAACTCACAAATGAAATGTTGTGGAATATTGTTTGGATATTGTAACCCATTTTCTGTAAAGCTCTCTATCTGCTTCTATATATTGGAAAGTTCTTAAGACAAAGTCGTGTCTGTTTGTCGATATTTGAGTACAAACCTGCGTTGTAAAATATTATTTGGAGAAAAAATTGTAATGAACTGTGTTTTTTATTCTGTTTTTTTTTCAATGTCGTCAATACGACCCCATGGTACTGTTAACGTAACTTTTTTTCGTGGTATCACAGCAGGGTTAAATGTACTGTCTGGAGTGGAGGCCATTAATGATTCGGTGTTAACTTTGCTATACTTTCAACAGGAAAGAAAACTTTTACTGGTATCAAAAACTGGCATTTGAACAATACACATTTTGTTCCGGAACTTCGCTCTCTCTTTACAAAAGGAAATGTGTTACGATATATTTTGGGCCAACTTTACAGCTTAATCACCATTGTATGTTTTACACTGGCGTATTTCTGCAGAATGTCGTAGACGACGTTTCAGGTGAACAACATTATCTGCATATATTCTACATTTTATACATAAAACCATCTAAGCATATATTATTTGGTGCACTTAGATTTTAAAAAAAGTAGTGGGCATCTCAAGTTCCGTTCAAGTCACAAATTCTATAACATATTTGATATAATTTTTATCACATTTTTTATACTGCGCTTGTTACACCCAGTGTTGTTACTTACCTGCAGTATGAAAATATCCACATAACATTCGTGAACGGAAAGAAAGCCCGCATTGTCGTCATGGCGCGTCCCAAATCGTTCCAATGTATGTATACATCGATGAACATGCCTATAATTGTACTGAAACAACATATAGTCACTGTTACCATATAGATAGCGTAAATAGTCGACATTTTCTTCATCTGAAACGGAACTCCTGCCATTCTGAGGAGAAAAACCATCGAACGGAAACGAATTTCCGACAGTCCCTTGAGTTTTGGTTTTTCTGTGTTCATGTGAAATAATGTACCTCAATGAGAAGTAACACAGGGTTTAAAATACTGCTCGAATAGTTCACGTTTGTTTAGTATTTGTCACCTTCTCACTGCTCAGTATATCTCTGAGTGTCAGGAGACTCAGCATGACACTAAGCTTCTTAACACAGGTTACTATTGTGTATTGCGAACAGTGATCAATACTTTAAATTGCATTATTAATAAGACATGAAAGTTGCTATAGATGAATCGGAAATTTGCTTCTGGGTAATTGGGGGCAACCACGGTAAAGTGTATTTCGTACCACGATATTTGAAAACTTCGTAGAATGGAAAAACTTCGCACTGGTGCCTATATATAAAATTCACAGTGTAGAGAAGTTTTACTGAATAAGAAGCAGATGTTTCATTGTCAATTAACATAAATTCCGTGAACTGGAAAATACCTGAAAAGTAAAAGAATACAGCGAACTAATGTAATTAATGCACATTAGTCTTAATGTATATTACCCGTTATTCTTCTCAGATTTCAGAGAAACTGAAATCTGAACAATCATCATAGTGCTCACTCATGTCCGTTTTTTGAGATAATTTCTCCCTAGCATTACAAGACATGCTCTGAGACTCCGTATCTCTTCTTTGTATTTATGTCTTTTCTCTGATATTAATTTTTCCCTTAGTACTGAAAAAATATTAATGTCTGTTAGATACGAATATTATGGAACTTTTGTTTGAAACCTCATACATGCCAATTGTGTTGGGAGTCTCGTGAGAAAACATGATTTTGATATACGTTGTTTGGCTATAAAATAAGCGGACTTAATTTTTTTCCGCTTCCCTGTGAACTTGGCAACAGCGAGCGGTGTGTGTTATTGGCTTGTGCTCTCCCCTTCCTTCACTGTTACAATTTCAAGCTCTTGCGGCAAAAATTTTGGTAGTAGCATTTGCTTGAAGTGGATTGCGTTCTTGTTCTCCCTCGGAATCATGTTAAGTGTTAACGTGGAGCAACACGTCCATGTGAAATTCTGTGTAAAACTTGGAAAATCCGCTACAGAAATGTAAAATCTGTTGAAGAAAGTTTATGGTGATGAGTGTCTATCTTGTACTCAAGTTTTCGAGTGGTTTAAAAGGTTTAAAGAGGGAAGGGAAGAGATCGGAGACGATCAGGGCCCAGTCGTCCCAGCACATAAAAAACAGACGCAAACATAAAAAAGTTGGTAAAATTGTTCGACAAAATCGTCGCCTGAGCATTTGAGCAGTTGCTGAGTTAATTAACACTGACAAGGAAACTGTTCGACAGATTTTACACAACAATTTCAACAAGAAAAAAGTGTGTTTGCACATGGTGCCGAGACTCCTCACTCCTGAACAAAAGGAAATTCGAATGAACATTTTTGCTGACATCCTTCAAAACATTGAAAACGTCCCAGACTTTTTTGAGAACGTTGTAACTTTTGACGAATCATGGTTTTTTTTCAATACGACCCAGAATGTAAGCGCCAATCCATGCACTGGAAGAGCCCCAGTTCACCAAGGCAAAAGAAAGCACGGCAGAGCAAACCCAAATTTAAAGCATTGCTGATTTTTTTTCGACATCCGAGAGATGTAGACTTGGTGCCTGAAGGTCAGTCCGTTAACCAGGTCTACTAAAAGGAGGTTTTGACAGACCTTCATGAACGGGTGAGAAGAAGAAGACCTGAAATGTGGAAGAACGGCTCATGGGTTCTTCACCAAGAAAACGCGCTGGAACACAACGCCCTCTCTGTCAAGACGTTTTTGACGAAGCACAAGATCACCGTGTTGGAACATCCATCGTACTCACCTGACTTAGCCCCATGTGACTTTTTTATTTCCAAAGATTAAGTCTGCGTTAAAAGGAATTATGTTCGAGCCCGTAGATGCAGTGGAGGCAAAAGCGACGGAGCTCATGAATAAGGTATCAGAAGACGACCTGCAGCATTGCTTCCAACAGTGGAAGATTCGCAAGGAGCGGTGTAGGGATCGGGAAGGGGAGTACATTGAGGGTGACAATATTTCTATTGTGTAATTTTTTTAACAAAAATGAGCTAACACCAGTTCGGTTATTTTATAGCCAAAACACTTAAGTAAACTCTTATTTAAACTGTCAGGAATTTATAGTATTATCAAGACGTATGCTGCTAGATTGCCGAAAATTTAATCACTTATTGATTACTCAATTTTATGCCTGTAATGAAAAGTTAGTTTACGTGTCCTGTTATTGAAACTCGGATTGTTCCTATAATGAACAAACTCTCTGGTTTGTTTCTCGGCCCAGACCTTCTACTCAAATTTGGGTTTTGTTGGGTGAAAGAGTATTTTTGTATTACTGCCTACGTTTCCGTGCCTAATTATGCCTTCGAAAGCCTCACATGTAAGAAGGCCTTAAGGGAAGGCATCGAGTATTCAGATAGACGGGATTCGCATAATATGTGGCACAGACTGTAAGTGTTCTATAGAATGTAGTTTACCAGTGCAATAAAATTTGCTTTTTTTAGGTATGCAAAGTATGTACTGGCATTTTTTACATTTTTTATCCAATATCATACATGACTTTTGAATCTTTGAGCAGGAGCCACCCAATATCACTTACGGTATCACCCTGTTAGTAACGGTGGTAGATATCTAGGATGTTGGAACATCTGACCTGAGACTGGTGCTGCGTTGCCATTACCAACGAGAAATTACAACACACGGACAGACATGTGTGTTTTGAGTACTTGCAGCAAGACTGAATATGTATCGTTATGTGATAGGAGAGGCACATGCAGTATCATGACATAGACTGTACACAGTTCAGTTTGTGAAGTTCAATGGAGACACGCTGGTACACTATTAGGGACGTAATTACTGCAGCATGGTGAAATAAACGACGCTTGTGACTGCGGGCTGCATTTGGAAGCGCAAACCACTACCAAAGTGTTTTGTGTGTATGTGTGTGTGTGAATGCGTGCGGATCATATATCTGCTGCAGTGAATTAATGTATATCGGTTAAAGTTTCTAATTTATATTAAAAATACAGTGATTAAAAAAAGGATCCTGAAAATAAAATTTAGTTCCATTGTACGTCCCTTGGGAAACCAGGCCGCACCCCATTTTATGTAGGCCTTCTTCTTTGTGGGACTGGGTGGACGGCGACTGTTTGTTTTCTTCTTGTTTCATGGGAGAACTCCTTGGATGGGGACTCCGAGATATATGAATGGAATGCATAAAAGAATGAATGAGAGGGTGAATGAATACACCAATGGCTGTGGAAACTAAGCATCTCTTGTTATAGGAGCTCCGCAAGGGGAACCTTGCTTAAACTCCAAGGGTGCCGATCCATTTTGAGGATCGGAGGTAATTCCATGAAGCCTACATATAATTTTGAGCCGTTTTATACTGAAAATTTTCTATCCAGGTCGGTGTTTTGTCGCAAGGGCACGACCTTTTGGTACTCTTGGCTAGTCCTGGAACGTCAGACCATGCTACACTACGGGAGGGGAATCGGGTACTCGAAGTCTGAATCCTAGGACCCGATCCGGTATCGTGCCACCATCTCTCTCTCGTGTGGGTAAAAACAAAGATTGCAGGAATTGCGAGAGATCAATCCCTAAAATTACCTTTGTTACTAGGTTCGGGACATGGGGTTCAGTGAGAGAAGGGAGCATATAAATTAATAAGTTAATTCCAGTAACACAAAATACATTACAAAATATAATTACAATGGCTAGACAAGGAGCGAGGTTGCCTCTGGCCCTGGCTGACAGTTCCCTAAGTCCAGACTTCCCCACTGGCCAGAACTACCACAGAACTTAATCAAGTAAAAAATAAACCATCTTACCTTTCAGAAGCAAAACGAAAGTGCAGACTATCAGCACAGTGACGGGCCTCATGGCTGTGAGGTCCCTTCCGTCCATGTCTTCTGACGGTGTATCTCTCTGCTAAACCGAAACTTTAGATCGAAAACTGGCTTCGGAAAGGAGAGTTGATTTACAGTGTATGGCGATGATGGTGACCATCAGTGTCAATAAACGCAGTCTCTTCAACATCCGATACTCACTCTGCTCCTTGTTCGGCAGCAGCACAGGTAATGTTATGGCAGTAACACAGGTGGTCTGTGTGACGTCAGCTGTTGTGTTGAATGAGGGCTGTCATGTGCCGCTGGGTGCTGCTTGCTACCCTGATGTGGCCTTCTGTGTTACTGCTGAGGGCCATGGCGTCTCATGCACTTGTTGTGTTACGTCACATTGTGCAACAACTTCCGACGACTTGAAATATGACGTAGATTTTGTTGCCTCAGCTTAATTCAATAAATGCGAAGACGAGTGGTACAGAAAGCACCATGACCCTAAAGTTGCTGTAGTCATAACGATGTCGGCATCTCGATTACAGCGTCGTAAACTTTCTGAGTAATAAAATGCTACAAGTGCAGTTTCTCTCTAAAGGGCCGTGCTCCATGCACCACACCTAACGGTTACTCTGTGACTGAGCGCTGAAAGCGTAGGGTAACTCCCCCGCCCCCCCCCCCCCCCCCCC
>Ga0268261_10002741_pt1 | contig 12699 bp, 12 predicted proteins | sample TergutNc150P1_FD_190353 | JGI IMG/M metagenome (GOLD analysis project Ga0268261, IMG submission 190353) | Nasutitermes corniger P1 segment gut microbial community from laboratory colony in Florida, USA - Nc150 P1 (SPAdes) (version 2) | ecosystem: Host-associated > Arthropoda: Insects >... | reverse complement strand
CTCTCTCTCTCTCTCTCTCTCTCTCTCTCTCTCTCTCTCTCTCTCTCTCTCTGAGTCCTTTGGTTTTCCCCTGTCAAAATCATTCCACCAGCACTGACTAATCATTCATCCGTCTGTTCATTTGTTCATCCATCCACATGTTTGCCTGTCCATCCATTCATGCATTACTAATGCTACAATCTTAGCAACTGACAGTGTCATTGAACAACATGCTTTAGGGAGACAAACTTAATTAGCATAGATAAATCACAGAAAACTACCAAGTAATGAGGGAAAGGTTTGTGTTCTTACGCATATAACCATGAGGAATTATTCAAACATAATCAATCATCCATTCACATACCTGTGATTTGGTGACAATATTTTGATAAAGCTGTTTGATAGACTGCAGATAGATGTTGAGTGACTTGTCTTGTGTCTGGTCAACTAGCTGCTGTGCTTTATCACAGACTGATTCTACAAGTTGCTGATGCAGCATGATCTCTTGATGCATAATTTTATGGTTCTGAAAATACAGCAAAATATTATTAGTTTACTATGCTAGACCATAGCCATTGCTTTTTCACTATTTCTATAGCTGGAAGACAATGACAAATTACCTGTAACTGTGCCCGTTTTTCCTGCAGTGAAGACTTGAGCTCAGTATGCTGTGTCATGGCACGCTCTACATCTTTGAGCCATTTGGTCAGTTGCTCTTGTGACAAAGTGAATTCAGCAAATTGCATCAAACACTGCTCGAGTTTATGTGCTGCAGCTTGCAGATCATCAGAAAAATTATCCCACAAAGTACGAAGGGTCCTGCAATATGAATGTAAATTGTACACACAGTACGTGACTCGGCAACAATCACGCCAACTAATTTGTTTTAGCATTCATTGAAATGTACATCAAAAACAGCATAATGCAGTCTGACAAATGCAATATTTTCTACCCACAGAACCATCTTAACAATATTCAGAAGATACTTCCGTGTTCTGTACAACGGAAGAATGGATAAGAAACTGTCTATTCATAGCACTGAATCAATCAATAAACACTGAAATACCTTAGTTGTTGTCTGATGATTTCTCTTCCATCTGGAGATGTATGAGTATAAAGTTTCTCTCCCATGTCTATTAAAGCATCAAATCTAGAAATTTCTCTGGACCTCACATCCGCCAACTCCCTAATTTTCTTCTGTCGCTCCTGAAAAAGAAGTTTTCACAAGCACACCATGATCATCTATATCTCCACTGGTTTCTTCATTTAGCACAGAAACAACAATGTTATTTATCTATTCTGCCCCCACCCCCTTTAAACCTCAGTCTTTCTCTGTGTTAACTTAAGGGTGGATTAAATTTCACTGATCTTATGACAATCATTGTTTGTACTAGTACTGCCAAATACATCTGACCAGCACAAATAGCAGCACACAACAAACAGGAGTTTCATAATTGATGGCATCAAGGAACTGTAAAGTTCTTAATCAAGATTCTGTGTTCCTCAAATATGTTACAAAAGTACTGCCATTATTGATAATGTGTTCTTCGCTGTGATAATACTATACTACACATGGCTATAAAATTTAAAAAAAAAAAATCTTAGCCTGACAAAATTATTGAAATGAAATCAATTCTGGTAACAGAGGGAGAGACAATTAACACTATAACACCCCTCACAAACAAAAAATCAACTGGATTCAATAATATTTCTAGTAAGGTGATAAAAGCTCTGTGTGACAGAAATAGTCCCTAACTTTTACGTTTAATAACTCACTAAAGGAAGGACCCTAACCTGAAAGGTTCAAATATTCACTCGTTTAACCTATGCACAAAATGGGTGATATGAATAATTACAGACCTATATCATTGATAATGGGGTTTTCCAAAGATCTTACAAATGGTAATGCCCAACAGATTAAATCAGCATTTACAGGTAAATAAAATTTTGATGCCAGAACAATTCGGCTTCAGAAAAGGCGTAACCATTCAACAGACTATTTTTACTCTGACAAATTCTATTTTTAGTGCATTAAACAAATAGTAGAAGGCAGAAGGAATATTTTGTGATTTGTCCAAAGCATTTTACTGTTTAAAGCATAATATTTTAACTGATAAACTGAATCATTTTGGAGTACATGGAACAAATCTTAAATGGTTTCAATCTTATCTTGCTGAGAGGAGACAGACGGTAGACAACACATCATCAAATTATCCAGTAACAGCCTCATCAAGTTGGGAAGAAATAGAATATGGAGTTCCACAGGGATCAATACTGGGGCCACTGTTATTTACAGTTTATGTTAATGAACTACCTTGCAACATAAAAGACAATTCCAAATTGGTGCTATTTCCAGGTGATACAAGTGCCTTAATTACTTCAAACAATTTGAATGAACTGCAGACTAAACTAGGATGCACATTAACTTACATGAGTGAATGGTTTACAGCAAATGGATTAAAACTAAATATAGGCAAAACAAACAAAATGGATTTTAAACTAAATTTTTTTTATCAAATAGTGCATTTCAAATCTCATACCGTGAGACTAATGTAAAGCAAGCAGTACATATAAAACTGCTTGGATTTGATTTAGATAATCACATGAATTGGGAGACACGTATAGATAAAATAATACATAATCTTAGTATAGCTTGTTATGTAATCAGATCTGTAAACTTCAATGACGTATCTACTTTTAAAACAATCTATTATGCCTACTTTCACTCAGTGATGGAGTATGGTATTGTCTTCTCGGGCAAGTCAACCAAACCAAACCAAACCAAACCAAATCTAGTACGAAAGTTCTCCAAGTCAAAAAAAAAAAAAAAAAAAAACTGCATGAATAATGGCAAGGTCACCAACTAGAGTATCATGTAAACCTCTATTTCAAAAATTGAGAATTTTAGTTATGCAATCTCAATACATATTGTCTTTTATGACATTATTAGTAAACACCTTGCATTACTATACCTTTAAATCAACAATCCATGAAATAAACACAAGGAAAAAATTAATTACAGACACCAATAGCCAACTTTGTATCCTACCAAAGAGGTGTGTACTATGCAAGTATAAAAACATTTAATGCATTACCAACACCCATCACAAATCAAGTAACAAATAAAAACTGTTTTATAGGAAATTTAAAAACATTCCTACTTGATAAACCCCTCTAATCAAGTGAAGAATATTTTAACTTGTGTAAACGGGATGAGGATTGAGTTCATGCTTATCATGTCCTTTATGGAATTTAAAGTATAATTGTCAATTTTATAAAATTGTATTGTCGTGCATGTCTTGATGGTGAAATGTAATGGAAACCTAATATTTTATGTTCCCTTTATAGAATTTACAGTATAAAAATTGTCAATTTTACAGAAATGTATTGCTCCCCCATACACCTTCATCATAAGCAGAGGTACACGTTACGTTTTCCTTACCTCAACAATACACTTACCTGCAACACTGTCAAGTCCCCAACAATCTGGCTGACTTCCTTCAGTTCTTCTTGAACATGGGACAGCCATTCCAAGAAGGCAGCATGTTCATCATTGAAACTCTTGTGCTCCTTCACATACTGCTCATATCTTGAAACTGCCTCCTAATGGAAGAATGACAGACATTACTTCGCACTGAATCTTACCTTGAAACACTGAGTTCAACATTTCAGTGCTGACAATAATACTTGCAAACTCAGTATAAGAGTCAGTTGCTATTTATATGCACACCGAAAGCTGCTACTTATGATGGTCACTGAGAAAAAAAGTACACTGTGCATATATTTGCAGTTATTTTCATCTCTATTAAGAATGCCTGACATTTAATTGTATTACTATTCCACTACTTTTTCACATAACCCCCGACATAACTGAGGCATTTATCATAATGTGGAACAAGATTTTCTATTTCCCATTTCCAGAAATCAATGTCCTGTGTTATCAGGTTTCTCCCTCAGAGCCATATTTAAATCTGTTGCCAACCACATTTTATTTCAGCCCTGGAAACAGATGATAATCATTCAGGAACTAATTCCCCTCATTTAATCACAAACAGTGTATGAAATTTTATGCCATGCATACTGATTTTATGACCAATCCTCATATCATAACAGATGAACTGACATTACTTCATGCTAGATTTAGTGCAATATAACTTAAATGTCCATAATTCATTTCAGTTTCAATAAAAAAATTAATGCCTTTTGCACAATGTGAAGCCTCAATCTTTGTGACCGCTACTTAATGCTACATACATCTAGATTATATCTGTAAATACTACCCTCATTTATTATCTGGAAAATTCATCAGAGTATCGTATTTCTGCAGTCAAACTGAATTTCAGTTGTAAATGTGTACAGGCAGGTCTCACTTTACACCATTTCTTTTTGCATGATTTTGCTTTAATGCAACTTGAAAATTTACACCACTTTTTAAATTTACGCAATAATTTATGGTTTAACGCGATTTGGCACTGTTCTTTTGTTGGGAGCTAGCAGAAAGTGACATCACCGTCATGCTCTCACCTGTATGGACTGACAAAGTTGGTAACAAAATTGTGTGGCTGATGTAGTTCCCCCTTTAATAGTATTGGCTTTTACTAGCAAAATGCATGAGAAACGTAAATATACATCACTCAGAGCAAGCCAAGTGAAAAATCAGCAACAGACAATCAGTATTGAAAAGAAATTAGATGTAAAAAGCAGACCTGAAAAATGTGAATGAACTGTTGACACATGTTGCAGTGTTAGAGTCACTCATAGTAGCGTACGTACAATTGTGATAATGCTGAAAGAATTACAGAATGTGGCAAGTCAGGAAGTAAAGTGTTTGTGTAGCAAGATTACCACACAATTATTAGAATGAACCAAGCCAAAACTATGGATGTGAGTCTCTTACATTTTTATAGCATTAGAAATAACTAAATATATTTTATATAAATGTGTATATACTGTAGGGAAGGGAAATGTATATATACTGCATATACAGTAAATATATACTCTACAGGTCTGAATGTCCACTAGTGGTATAGTCATACACTGTACAGGATAAGGCTGTCAATCCCCTACCTCTCAGGAAACACAGTGTTTTAAATGGAAATTTTGTTTTCAATTTGGGCAACTTCTTTAGGAACATAACCCTGGTGTAAAATAACACCTACCTGTATTTACTATTTTACATATTGGCTTTGTGCCTTTTTACAAAGTCTTTACCCTGGTAAGATTCTTGAGGGCCTGATAGCGTGTGATGAGATGAGACACCTTCACCGATAATTCAGACTCTCCATCAATGGTCTGACTCTGCTCAGATGCTCTACTGAACTCTTCGCCTTTTGCAGAGATTTCTTCTTCTGTAGACTTCAACTTGTCAAGATGGGCCTGCTTTGCTTCTTGGGTGCTCCTGAGGCTCTGATCTTTCACCTGTGATTCTTTCTGCTTTGTCCAACTAGTAAGAACCTCTACAATTTCTTCAAATTCAGACCAGCGGCTACAAAGTTGGCATAATTTGGTTTGTGCATCAATGCAACGTGCCAAGAATTCTTCCCAAGCTTTCTTCTGATCCTCAAATTCCTTCAACAAACTTGGGTGTCCTGATATGTTTGTCTGCTCCAGAACAGTCTGAAGCTGCTTATGACAAGTTTCAATAAGCTGATCTCCTTCTACTCTGTGATGCAACAAGTTTTCAATTATTGCAAGTTTTGCATCAGCACCTTCCTTTTCTAATGTTGTTTCATCTATGATGACAGCAGCCTCTGCAGACAACGTGCTGAGCCAATCCCGGGTTTTCTCAAGAGCCTGAAGATAGGTTTCGTGGTCCAATACATGTCTTTCAGCCAATATTATCCTTTCTTCAACATTCTTTGATAATGTCTCATAAGAGGCAAGTGTGTTGTTAAACTTTGTAGTGGCCTCAGAGTCTGAGAGGGCTCCCAGTTTCTCTTGCAGCTGTGTCATGATGCTTTTGTGTGTGTTAACATCCTGGGCAAGGGTTTTATAACCATGCATTGCAATCTTTTTATCCTGTAATGTTGCTTTCAAATCCATTTTGCTACCCATTTTAGCTTCAGATTCTATCAACCATTTGCTTACTTGACTGTAACTGTCTTCAAAGGATGATCTTTGCAGCATAAATCCTTCAACACGTTTATGTAAGGCATTTGCTTCATCAATTAATGACTCAAATGCATCTCTCAGTTTCCTCAATTCAGAACGAATAGTCTCGCGATTTTCTGGTGTTATGCCAGAGAAAAGTGTTTCACCTGATTCTACAGCTTTATTTAACAAACCCTGACCTTTTTCTCTCTCCTCAGCAAACACTTTCAGCTCTTCTAGTTTGCTTTGATACACGTGCATAGGCTTAGCACCTCCAGATAGTATATCTTCAAACGATTTCAGTTTACTATGAGCTTCAGCCAACCAGTTTTCTGCATCTGCCACTGAAGTTTCATACATGTCTTTGGCCTTATTAAGAGATGTAAGCCGCTCTATGTGTGTTGCTGTAAACTTCACAACACCGTGAAATCTGGTAACAAGATGACCAACACACTGACCTACACGAGACTCTGGATTTTTCTTCATGATCTCCTCACCCAACAAGGATAAATCACCAATTTCTGTCTCAAAGTCTTTCACCTGTGTGTGGAAAGATTCCATTTCCTTAATCTTGTCACCAATTGTAGACAAATTTAGCTGGATCACACTTTCTGACCGAACTTTGCCTTCTGTTTCTTTCAGCCAAGATGCAACATTTTCAGACTGTATTTCATACCTTTGCCACAAGTTTACATTATGTTCTAACAATTGTTTTGTGTTTAAATAGATGTTTCTAAGGCTCTCCAATTCGGCTGTTAATTGATCTCTTTCTGTTTGCAATTCCTTAATCTTTTCAGGAGTCTCCACATTCTGAAGCAGGACTAGTGACACATCAAGGTCTGCTTTTTTAGTCTCACAGTCCAACAGTCCACCTTCCACATCTTGAAGGGATGAAATCTTTACTTCCAAATTGTACTTATCACTTCCTGGTTCCGGCAAACACCAAGTCACTTTCTCTTTGTGTGCTACCACACCCCTCTGCAGAGCACCAAACTTTTCCATGTGATACTTATTTAAAAATGTCAGTAATGTTGATTCGGTTTTGTTGGCATGGGATGAAACCCCATCGTACCTTTTCTGCAGGCCAATAAGCTCCTTGGCAAGTCCTGAATCACCAAATGCTGGATAACTTGACTTAATTTCTTCAATTTTCTCCTTCAACAAGTCCAGATCAGAACCAAAACTCTGAAGCTCACACTTCAATGCCTGACAGTTTTTCAGTCTTTCTAAAATTTTTGCATTTTCCCCTGTTAGGTCATCACATTTTATAACTGCTTCTCTGATCTTGGTGATGGTAACACTGGCTTTCTTCAGTTCATCTCGGACACTATTTTCCTGTTCTCCAACTGTGCATGTGATGTCCTCCAGCTTATCAGCCATGCCTTTTACATGAGCAAATTCATCTTCCAGTAATTTGTTGAGAGATTCTAGAGTTGGAATCTGTTTTCCATCATTTAACTTGACCAACTGAGTTGTTTTAGATATTATACTAACCTTTAAGTTATAATGGGCTGGCAGTTCATCTTTGTATCTATTCAACTTACACTGTCCACTTTCAACATCAGACAAGTCAAGAGCAGCATCTGACAGTGCATCACTTGTCTCTCTAAGCCAGCGCAGAACTTCGTTCTTTGCTTCATCAATCTGTTTCCAAATAATTAACTGGGCCTCTAATGCCTGAACTTTCTTTGTCACAGTATCATAAGCATGCTGCCATGCATTACGAGCTTCTGAGAGCTCTTCTCCAATCACAGCACTCTTAAAACCAGATACAGGTTCTGCCATCTTCAGCAGGATCTGTCCTTTGCTGTCCATTATATCAAGTGATAATTTGGCTTTCTTGAGGACCTCAAGAGCCTTTTTTGTCTTGTCATGAGTGAGAGTTACCTGAGTCAGATCACTGGGAACCTCCTGTACTGACTGGCACAAATTCTCAGCTTCATCAATCCCACAGTACACCTTCTCCTTAGCATCACAAAAATTCCTCCATGCTGTACTCATTTCCAAATATTTAACCTTCTGGTCCTTCAGCATTTCACTCACTTTCTCCCAGTTAGCATCAAGAGAAGCCAAAATGGTCTGAATGGTAGACATGTTCTTCTGATCCTCCTCCATTAGTAACTTCCCTTGTCTGTGTAATTCAGCCTTGGTACCTTCTTTTAGCTTATGTTCCTCTAAAAGCCCAGCAATGTTCTGACCAGCCTGATCAAACTTATTACAGCTGTCTACTTCCATGACAATTTCTTGTAGAGTGCCCTGCATTGCAAGTAAGCCCTCAGATAAATTCTGCTGAACCCTCTGAAATTCTGACCAATGGGCACTGACCTCTTCTAAAACCTCCCTCTTATTTGAAAGCTGTGCTTGCAGAACATCCTCCTTAGTCTGGAGTTCATGCACCAAAGCAACAGCAGTAACACGTTTGCCAGTTGCAGTGTCCCTGATATAAGTACCACTCTGTTGACTCGCACCATCTATAACAGGAGCAACCTCTATCCAGGATGCAATCTTCAGCTTTATCACTTCCAGTTCATCAGCAAAGCGTTCCACATCTTCAGGGCATGGCTTTTGACTTTCCAGCTGATATTTTATGTGGTCCAATTGGTCATTAGTATCTGCATACCAACTCAAAAGATCAGACCATTTTTCAAGCGCACTCTTCTTGCCTTGTAGTGTATCTTCAAGATCCTACAAAAGTATCATAACATAAAATTAGAACTGTGTCACTCATACATTACCCGAACTGTAGAAGATGAAGTTGAAGTGAGAAAGAGGGAGAACAGAAGTGAAAGAACTCTAATGACCATAAAAAAGTATCAATGTCACTGAAATGCATGACAACAACACTTATTTAAAGGTCTGTCTCTGCATCAGAAGCCTACTGTTCAAGAAGAAAGAAAGGTGGTCATACATATTCCGCATAAGCTGAAACCAGTCCCACAACTGGTAACATTATTTTAAAGACATAACATGCACACTCTAACAATTATGTAAACTAGTATCCTCTTAGGTTATGCATCTTACCAAAGCTACTACTAGATACTTTACAACACCATATTAAAACAAAAAAGGCTTGATAAATACAGTTTTGCTTGTACCTGATACTTGGTCACAAGTTTTGAGTATGTTTCATTGAGAGATGATACTTCCTCTGGACTACAGCCCAGTTTCTTGACTTCCTCATAAATTGCATTGAATGCAGGCTGCTTTTCAGAATGCTCTTGTAGCAAGGTATGGACAGACTGGAGTGCTGAGTCAATCTCAGCCAAGGTTACCTCATCTACCTGCCCAACACTGGTGTCCAGCTGGTCCATCCAGTTATCAAAATCATCCATCTTACCTTTAAATTCTTGTCTGAAAGAAAATATTCCGAACTTTAATTTCAAACACGGCCTCTAGTAAAATGCAAGTTGTCCTGCACACAATGAAGATATTTTGAAGTGTAGGGAGCTCCAATCACTCTTGACCCTGATACTTGGATGTGGGCCTGTGTTGTCAGATAGAAATGTACTGACATTTCAGATGATGATATCCTGACACTAGAGGCAGCAGGTTCCTACAATATGTCAGCACACTTCTACCAGACTACAATGGGTCACATCCCAGAAGGCAGCAATCTTAATATTTTGAACACACAGATAAACAAGCCAAGTTAACTGCTTTATTAATAGTGAATTTCACCTTCTCATAAGAATAATGGCAAAATCACAAAATACTGATACAGCAAAGCATTTAAAAGGTGGTAAAACTAATTTATGGAGGAAAAAACAGGTGAACAAAATCAAAATATGCTTCTATTTGCAGCATTCTACTGTGTCTATTAAAGTATGAAGTCATGTAACAACGTATCTTTACAGCACAGCTTATTTTATTAGTAATTGACAGGTGCATAGTCACTCGACAGTTACATGTTTTGGCTCATGACAGCCATCATCAGATTAACCAAAAAAGGATGTGCAACACAAAGCCTGTAATTTTGCACCTTTGATTAACCTCATGATGCCTCACATGAGCTGAAACATGTATTTATCGAGTGACTGTATATGGGTTCATTAATAATAAAATCAGCTGTGCTAGAGAGGATGTGTTATTACAACATGACTTCATATCGCAGCACTTTTATGACAAAAGAACAAGCTGAATAAATTTCCTACCATTCATTTCAGGAAATATGCCATCATGTGTCCTACCTATGAATATACAAATCAAAATATGCAGGGCTATTAATTTATCTACTTCTTTGTGTGGATTTACAACTTAGCTGTTATTCTCAGGTAAGGACACAGATGGAAGTACTGTAGAATATACTAGAATACTAGAGTACTAGAATACTTATACAATATAAACCAACGAAATGCATATTTCCTAAATTAATATTTTAATTTTTAATTTTTTATGTCTATTACATGTTTTGAACCCGAGGGTTCAGCTTCAGGAAGACGGGTGTATATACAGTTATGGTATGGTACGTTTTACGTGCATTAGTATAAGCAGTCTAGTAGGTAGAAGAATGTGTTCAATACCAGGTATCCCATAACTGTATATACAACCATCTTCCTAAAGATAAACCCTCGGGTTCAAAACACGTAGTTGAAGAGTGTGCTTGATGCTGAGGTATCAAATATACACTTCTCTCTACTAGAATGCTTATACATATGATTGTAAAATGTACCAGACCGTAACTGCATACATAAAACCGTCTTCCTGAAGATGAACCCTCAGGTTCGTTACATGTAGTAGAAATAGAAGAATTAAAAATTAAAATATTAATTTAGGAAATGTGCATTTCACTGGTTTATATCATATAAACATTACAATGCATGATGCAAAAATATAAAAGTAATAATACCTCTACGCAGCTTAACCATGGAAGTCAAGCCAGTGCACTGAATACTAGTCATGAAAGCCTGAGGACTACAGTATTCTACACAATGGTCATAGTCCCAGTCAGCAACCTGTATAGCAACCATACTGATACAATGGTAACAAAAAAATTCAGAAGTGAATCCCGTGAATGGCCTTCAAATCAGAACCCATTAAGTCAAATAGTTTCAGCATAATAAGACATATACTCACACAAGTTACAGCCCTTCATAACACTTTATCTCATACAAAATAAAACTTTCATTCTATAATACTACAAGAAATGGTGGCCTGACTTCCCCTACACTAACCACATTGGCAAAGTCCTTCTTTAGAAGCTAACCCTCAGCTCATCATGAACTTGGTCCACCTAATGCTCCAGTTACATCAGTTGTGACAGAACTAGATAATGTGACATTTAACTTAAATGTACTTTTCATTGTGACTAGAAAGTATGCAAACAAAACCATGACAAAATCTCCAGTCTCATCTGATATGACCTCCATTATTGGAAATGCTACATTTAAACTACTTCACCTACCAGTATTGTGACCATGTTACTGACCTTGCCAGCATGGTGTCTGACAGGGCATTGAGCCTTTGTCTCACATCCTCAGCCAGCTTTGACACTTTGGCTTTCATTTCAGTAACTCTTCCCTTCAGTGTTGTTCCAACTTCCATAGTCAGACCCTGAGAAATGTTGTCTGAAGCTTGTGTTAAAGTGATCAATTGTGCTTGTTTTGCAGATATCTCTTTGTTCAAAGCCTGCAAAAGTAGATGCACATGAATCTGAAAAACCCATTGAATTTATCATCCAAGAATATCTTTCAGTTACAAATTTAATATGTTGCTATGGGTGGCTGTTAACAATACAATGCCCACAACCATGTTACCATGAAAGAAAAGCAGGAATTCCTTATGACAGAAATATACTGTTGTCATTACTTAACAGTATTACAATTTTTACCACTACTGTTGGGACTGTCACTGTTGCTGCTGCTCTTATTAGTATTATTATTATCATCATCATCACAATCATCATCATCATCATCATCATCATCATCATCAGCATCATCATCATAATCATCATCAGCATCACCATCATCATCATCATTATTTCGCCTTTACACAGGGCATTTACAATTACAAACATGAAAAAAAAAAACATGTTTCTAGGTTATAGTGTTGCAGCTATTCTGTGGTTACAATATATGGTACATGTAATCTTAATTCCCACAATAAACATGTACTTTTACATTAGTATTTCTGCAAGTACTTCTGCTATATGATGACTTTTGATCAGTAACATGCTAACCAACCTTGAGTTTCACTAGTTCCTGCTCAAGCTTGTCCATGTGTGGTGTGCTCAGATCGACAGGTGCTTCAGTGATTGCCTTCTGGCCTTCTTGTACCCATGTATCTATTTTCTTCACTTCATTTTCAAATTCCTCCCAGACTGCAACAAGTTTCTCAAGCCTGGTGCCCCACTGCACTGCCACATCATGAACAGCAGCCCACCGTGAGTGGACAGCATCCACCTCGTCTGGAGCATTAGTGCGACAGGCGATCTGCTGACTCAGTGCAGCAACACCCTGAATTTTGCCCAGGTACTCTTCACACTGCTTCTCAAAAACCTGTACATTCAAAATAATTGTGTTACTGAAAAATATTTAAATCTGCAAAGCCCTATTACACCTATGCAACTAGGTTTTAATTGTGCATCATACCATGGTTTCTGTAATCTCAAATAGTATATCCATCTCCCCTCCA
>Ga0268261_10002740_pt1 | contig 12706 bp, 7 predicted proteins | sample TergutNc150P1_FD_190353 | JGI IMG/M metagenome (GOLD analysis project Ga0268261, IMG submission 190353) | Nasutitermes corniger P1 segment gut microbial community from laboratory colony in Florida, USA - Nc150 P1 (SPAdes) (version 2) | ecosystem: Host-associated > Arthropoda: Insects > Digestive... | reverse complement strand
AGACCCAGTTCGTACCGCGCAGTAAACACTTTTCTTCTCGGTTACAAAAACCAATCATTTAGCATTATATAGGGGAAAATTCACTATTTGTTGTGAGATAAATACAAAACACACCGATATATTGTGGCATAATATAAAAATTCTTGAATATTAAACCTGTTGGTGCTTCACATAACAAGTAGGCTTTAAAAGGTTAAAGAAATAGTTGGTCTATAACTCTCCTCCCCCTCTGGGACTTCGGGGCCTGTTATAGGGTGAACATTACCAAAAATATTTAAAGTGTTTATATGTTCACTATCGCGATGTTTTATAAAATTTTGCCTAAAAAAATAGATTCATAGACGTAATTTATTTTAGGATTTGGCGTTCTGTTCTTTTCATCATTTTTCCTGTTTCGTCTCAGCATTCTTGTTATTCACATGAAACAGAAACCTGAAGAAGTACAGCGTCTCTTGAACTGTCTGCTACAAACAAACACTCAGTTAGCGACATGCACATGAATGTGTGTAAAACTCATGACACTCGTGAACATTATGTGAAGGTCACACAATTTTGGTTTTTCAGATAAATACTCAGAAATTTCTTGTAGTATTTGATTGATTAGTGTCAGTAATTTTACGACTGTTTAGAGGAATTTTCCTAATATCCACGTTTCTCTTAGACATGGTGCCACTGTATATTATTAAGATAATTTTTTTTTATTCCATCAAGTGACAAGGCTTTACAGTTTGTATACACCTGAAATGTTGAGACCTTCGCTCTTCCAGATTTTGCGCTAAGTTGTTGGTACTTGGTTACCAACGTTTAGAAATAATAATTTCCTTCTTGAATGATCATGCAGTCTAAAGAGAATGGCGGAAACATGTAGATGGATGAGTGTGTAGCGGTCGGTACGAGCGGTGATAGGTGCTTGGGGTACTGTGGGGTAACCAGTCAGGCTGCTGGATCACTATTTGCTGCCATGACGTGATGGGTAGAAGTTTTTGGTTGAATGGACTCCAGGGCAAGAGAGGAAAAGTTTAGAAACATTGGTGATAGTGTGTGGTTACATGCCTAAAGGGAGTTGGTGGGCGGTGAATACAGAAACAATGTATTGTTGTGTGGTGCCAGGGAAAAAGGTGAGGTTGTCAGAATTGAATGCTAAGTGTAGCGTTGCCAAGAAAGAGATACAAAGGAGATTTGGCCGTCCCTAGGGCTCATGGTTAGAGATTATGTCAGGCATATTAGGTATACCCGAGCATTGATGCGCGTTCGCATACCTGTTGTTGCCATGACAAAAAATAAATATAAATTATTTCTAAATTGTATGTGCGTCCTTACATTAACTATCCTGCATGGAAAGCTCATGAACCGAAATATATTGTGTGTCTCTGTTACTTGTCCGGCTGTACAATATTTTTCCATGATTACAAAATAGATAAATAAATAAATAACAAATAATATAAAAATAGAAAATAAATAAGAAATAAATAAAATAACTATATAAATAAATATGTAAACAATGGAGCCTAAAATAAGTTTGTTTTATTCATTACAACTCTTGTCACAAATATTTCCCATTCTAAGTTCTATGTTATAAATGTAAGTAGGTCAGCATGTAAAGTGTTCATTATTATGGTCGAATGAAAATTGCACTTGAATTTTCTGGACGGGTTTTTGAAACATCATCTAATATGAAAGTTTATATAAACCCGTCCAGCGGGAACCGAGTTGTTCTATGCAGACAGACAGACAGACAGACAGACAGACAGACGGACGGACGGACAGACAGACAAACAGACAGATAGACAGACAGACAAACAGACAGACAGACGGACGGACGGAAGGACGGACAGGCAGGCGGGCAGACAGACAGATAGACGGACGGACGGACAGACAGACAGATAGACAGACAGACGGACTGACGGACGGACGGACGGACAGACAGACAGACAGACAGACAGACAGACAGACAGACAGACAGACAGACAGACAGACAGACAGACGGGCGGACAGACAGACAAACAGACAGAAAGACAAACAGCAGACAGACAGACGGGCAAACGGACGGACGTACAGAAATTGGGAAGTTAATAGCAGCTTTTCGAAATATTGCTAACGATCCTGTAATCTAGGGAGGAACCGTGGAACCGGAGTAAAGAAAGACATATTAGGTAAGGAATGGTTAACTGTAGTTACCAGAACACCGGTCCCTGAAAACCTGTCATCACTCGCACCATGCTGTGTGCATTTACATATTCAAATGTGACTGACTGTCTGCGTGGATTGCTTGATCCCTGAACATGGTGTCAATATGTTGAACGGAAACTTCGCTACCAACCACCAACTTCCGCTGCGCGGCATCAGTGAATAGCGAAGGCGTAAATTGCATTTCGGAGAAAGCTTGAATTCTCGACCGGATGAAACTTTGTGTTAATAGTGACTTCATCTGTGAATGGAAGATTTACTGAAGAAGTTTTGCAGAATTTAATGTGGACGTTGTGATTAGAGAAATCCACTTGTCACACAAAGCTGGCCGTATGGAAAGTGAGTTTTATTCTGTTGTCTGTTTACTGTGTATTTTTTGTGGTCGCTGTATATTTTATAACTGACTGCATTTCATCATACCGGATACTGACATCGTGTAACAACTGCGTTCATTACAGAATCAGCAATACTGGCAAAGGCAAGGACGGTTTTATTCGTGGAGATTTGTAAAGCAGTATGTTGACTGCCGACACGTGTAGAATGTCCGAAATATTAAGTCGGTTTAGAACTTTGACAAAACGCAACTTCATTAAAATACAAGCTCTGTAGAATGCAACAGAATATGACTGCGTGCAGAGTATTTGCAGTGTGGTTATAAATGTTTTACAAAGTATGATAATCTATTTTCCAGGACTGGAAAAGCTTACAGCAAAGAATTGGAATATGTGGGCCAACTGACGTCAGGTTTCGTGTGGCCTTGTAATTACTGGCATGACGAGTTTTATCTAATTAATTAACACACTTGAATTATTACGCCTCAAAGGTCTAACGATCTTCCCACCGCTTATGTATTACGGCTAAAATGTCTGTAATTTTGAAGAGCTAACAAGATATAATTTGCAATTTTCAAGATCGTAGACAAAATTTCGAAAAGCGACAATTGGCTTCGTCATTATTGTCCGTCTGACGTTCATCCGTCTACCCGCATGGGAGAAGTCGGCTGCCTCATGGACGGATTTTCATGAAATTTGATACTTGAAGGTATTTTTAAAATCACTTTAGAAATTTGAATTTTTATTAAAATCTGACCAGAATAACGAGTAGTTTGTATAATGGGTTTTTTTTTACATATTTGACTTTATTTCGCTCCAATCTCGTTTGAATGAGAAGTATTTGTGAAATGTTGTGGAGAAAATCAAAACACCCTCTTTATATTCCACAACTTTTTAAATAGAAAATCATTCTTTTTAAATTTTTTTTATTATATTTCGCTCTAATCTCGTTGGAATGAGAAATGTCAGAAATTTTGTAGAGAAATTCAAAACACCCTGTATATACTTTTCAACTTTTTTTTATAGAAAATCATTCTTTTTATGAAATAGTGTGGAAAAATATTTTAGAGCCGGGCAGTCCACAGATAACAGTAAGGCGCATGCGTAGTGCGTGGTGTACACCTAAGTTTCCTTAAAAACACACACACACACACACACACACACAAAAACACACACATACACACAGACATAGACACTCGAAATATTTAATACTTCATGTTTTTCCACTAAAACAGCGGTATCACAAAGCCGTCTCACTGGTACGTTATACCTACACTGCATGCCTATAATTTGGAAGTAACTGGAGCTGTTATTACATCCTGTTTGACAGAAAGATTGTGAGACTTCTTGTCCACTGTCACATAGTCGCTATCTTACCGGCAGGACGGCGTCTGAATGAGAAATAATCAATCAACCCTTCTCATCCCTTGCAATTTTCGTAAAAATATTCCGATTGCTGTATTATTTGGAGGCAATTGTAACCCATATATAGTCTGTATGGAGTCAGGTATTTGCGTATATACACATAATTTTCACAATATATGACGCTGGTCGGAAAAAGAAATAAAAAATTTTAAACAACATTATGTGTCACGTGCCAAGGAAAATTGTTTGCATGTTCCTTTTGGCACTCGTTCTTTTGGAATCGGGAACTCTCGTCTAGGAATAATTGCCGAACGCACCCTCTCCTCATCATACCGTACGTTCATCTGAAGATTTAGCTAAGGGTATGTTGGACATTGGGAATGTGTATGGAACTTGAACACACAGGTCTAAAAACAGACAAGATCCTGGGTACCTGTTTTTAGTATGAATAAATTCTAAACCATGCTAACTCGTGCCACACAGGCAGTGCTGACTAGAGGAAGTGATGTGGGGAAGCCGGTATACATTACCGTGTCCAGACTATGTTTCATGTGTTTTTGTTTTTCATTATTTGTCGATTGTACCTTTTCAGGACAAGCCCAAATTACTCTGCAAGTGCGAGTCAGTGTTACCGATTTGGTGTAAAGATTTTTAGTCCGACCGCCCCTTACTGGGATCCAGAAAAAATTTTTCCACCGGTACCGAATCCCGTTTTTGGCGTCCCTGCCGACGGGGAAGATTCGAGACCAGCATGGTAGTCAGGGTGATTATCGCTAAATTGCTGATTGTTGCATTTATTGCAAACATCTGGTGACAGAGTTTTTTTCTACCTTATAAGTTTACGGATTTGAGAAAGGTATAATTTACGTTCTCACTTAATGAAGTCTAATGTAATCCGCTTAGTGGCTTGTGATTTAATCCTTTTAACAAAAACTTCCACTACAAACCTGTGCGTTACATCACGTTTAATTCAATTGTGTGTAGGTTTTAATTACTTACTGCTTATCTTATATCACATAACATTATACAACGCAAAGTTTTTCGGTGCTTCTTTGCCAGGTTATTATTTTAGAAATGTTACACTTATAATTCACAAAGGTATATGTACATTTTATGTTGCAGTTAATGTACATAAAACTGCAGGTCTATTGCCATTTGTGGATGAAGTCTGTACACAATTATTGGCTCACTTATTGTGTTGTTTGTATAAGGATTATGCGGCTTTGCAAATGTCAGTAAATACATGAATGGTAATGCAGTCCTGTGGTTAGCCCTCACGTTTGGAATTTGTAAGGTCACTTGTGTAATGGTCGAACATAGTGGTGTTGTTATGTTTGGCGTTCCTATATTCACACACCCTTTTGCTTGTTATTTTCTTAATATTCCACACTTCCGAAAGCAAACAAATATGTTGTTACTGTTTGTACGTGTGGAGTTACCCCAGTTTTATTAGTCTGCACCTCTGTGCTGTCCAGACTTTTCCTCTGTTTCTAGGTCAGTGCTATGTTTAGAGCTCTGGCAAGTCGTCAGAGCTGCGATCAACACCGTACACATTCAGTTAGAGCACAGTTTTACTTGGAGTGTGTGTTTGAGTTTATTGGAATTTTGTTGGCAGCGAGATATAACTAGTTTTATTGCAGCCAATACCTCTTGTGTAATGTGTAATTGCTCTTAATTTACCCGTCGTCATATTACTGCTGTATTTATTTTTGTCTTGTTTTAACTCTAAATCCAGTAGACGTTTCCTGGTCTGTAAGCACATCGAACTGACTGCAATATGCGTGCTCTATGCGTGAGTGTTAGGATGACTTTTAAATGATTGTCTAATATTTATAAAACTGGACGGAATTATCAAGCCTGTTGTTGTGTTTATGTGTACGCACAGTTTGCAACACAAGTAATATATAAATTCGTAATTAAGTAGTCGGTATGTATAAATATATTAACATGATTTAATAATATATTTCCAATCGAAAACCACGAATATTTACCTTTCATTATTTTTATACTAATCAGGAAATTCATTATGCCACAACTCTTCAATTGAACATTTTCTAGATTTCGATACATTTTAACAAGTATCGAAAGGATTCAACCTTCACTTTGGGTTTCATCTAAGTAATAATTTTTTTTTATAAATGACTTTTGGGTTATTGAGCGTCTAATATATATTTGTCTAGATGCAGTCTAAATACTTAAGATGTCAGTTAGAGATTAGTCATTCTGAAACATAAGGCTTCATTTTTCCAACATACGCATTTTGTTGTGACGAGAGTAGAGCATAATTTGAGGATGTTGTTTTGTTTGTTGTTTTAATGTGATATTCGGACATAAAATATGATATGAATGTGAAAGTGTATCCTGATACTTCATGAAATAAAACTGCAATACACAATGATACATAGATAGATATCGTGGTGCTTTAAAATTTCATGTTTTGTTCTCTTCTTTAGTCCTGCTTTGTTTCCGCATTCATTTCTTTCACTTGAAGCAAAAACATGAAGAAGGACAGCGTCTCTTGCATTATCTGAAGCAGACAAATTCCTGTTAGCGATGTGTAAATATATGTGTATAAGAAATAAAAAAGCTTGTCAAAATTAAGTAAAAATTTTGCCTTCGGTGTTTTCAGAGAAGAACATAGAGTTAGTTGGTCATATGTGAATGTATGACGGGTTTGAAAACTGTTTGTGATTAGGAAATTTGATTTGTATTTGATTTTACTAGATATTATTCATCATTCATTAGTATTCAGCCCTTAGGCCAGTTCGGCCGGAACCAGAGCTCAGTCAGATGACCGGTATAGCTCTGGCACACTGCATCCTGGGCAAGTTCTTAGGGGTAGGTTGCCATTACTTTCCCCCGACTAGATATTATACAGTTGTTATTTTTTTGTGGCTGCACCAAAGGGCTATTTTTAAGAATTTGTAGAGAGGAAAACATTGTGCTGATCACTGAAATTATCTGACATCGAAATTTGTCCATGGGTGCTCTATAATAAATAATATTTATTGTTAAGGTAGAAACGTATGCCTGTCACACTGAACTAACAGTGTTAGAGAAGCCAGGATTTCTTTCTGTCATGTCCGTTCTTTGTACAGTTTGACATTGCAAGTGGAAAGAACTTCGTGAAAATGCATATTGATGTTGTATCTGTCTGGGTTTTACTCTGCTTCGCGCTGTTTAATTTCTTAGAGTATTAGTAATAATACTACTACTACTTATAATAATAATAAACACGAAAGCAGTAGTAATAATCCAAGAGTGCAGGGAACATGACGAACATACAGATTTCCTCTGTGGGATATGCAGTACCTTTCTTTACCGCAGGGCACCAAATGTTGGGTGGTAGTGTGTTTTCGAAATATGACACCTTTACTTTAAAATTAAAGTTTTCGTGGCCTGCAGGAAACGGTGGAGATCTGGGAATTATATACAGTAATTTACTTTATCTAAGCTTTCCAAAAATGTGTTTTGCAGAGCCGGGAAAAATTGTTCAACACATGCTGTAGTGCAAACCTTTTGTAATTAAAATACAACGATTATCCAGGTTTTGTAATCATACACGAAACAGAACATCAGCAGTCCAAAACCAAAGACTCTTTAAATAGTCCATAATTTTGATAGCTGAAATGCTGTGAACCGACATTTTGACCAATGAATTACTAGCACTGCTTGAGAACTCATTAGTTAAGATTCTATATACCATTGAAAACACTTTGACGCTCCAGGAATTTGGAAATCAAATGTGAATGGCTGAATGAGTTTGCAGAAACATTTTGTAGCTCGCTAAGAAAGTCACGTAGCCAGTTCCTGAACGTATTATTAACGGCGCAACATGCTGAATTGTTGACATGACAGCAAAATTGTGACTCTACCAAGGAATGTCTTTGTGTTGCTGAATTGTATTCCACGAAACTGGACCCCCTGCAATTGAAATAAATTTGAGGAACTTTCGTAAAAGTGTTTCCTGCTATTTGTTTACGGAACCACAAATTTTGCAACAGTTATATATTGTTGAGCATTCCATGGTATGTGAAAATATAAAATTTTGTTATTCAAGTACAAACACTAAACATTTGTATTAATCCTGCCGACGCTGCAGTTTTGACACAACAATGAATTTAGTACGGAATGACTGTATTGCGAAACAGGATTATCAGCGAAGCGATACATATGGTGTCAGAGCAGTGATACCCCGTCCAAAATTGCAGCGCGCGAAATAAATTTCTGCAATTTTCCTACACAAGATAGGAAGAAAATTTATCCAGTTGAAAGACCACTCAAGATGGAAACTGTGATGGCTCTGTTGGTATGGTGACTAGGCTGCAGGGCGTACAAGCGAGATATTATTGTTGTAATATGTTTTCGGATAACATTTCTGTGTATTGGAAAGCAGGCTGGCCATATCTGGGCCGGTCCTTATGATATTAAGAAGTGTAGCTATGCATTTGAATTAAGTATATAAACTCTTGGAATATAATTAAAATAGAAAATGCACAGGGTATGTTTTTGCATTGCAAGTTTACGAATGACAGTTGCACAAATAAAATGTTTACTTAGTTTAATGGATGAATTGATTTGCAGATGTTACTTTTTTTTGTATGAATAATAACATTTTGAAGGTTTAGCGAAATTTTTTTCTTGTTTCATTTAGCGCCGTTATTGAGATCACGCCACTGACTTATGCCTTACGGAAACTTCTATTTTATGAATATATTCCTGTTGTAATTTTTTTCTTTTGCTAATACAATCCTACATAAGATTATGTATAATGGAATATTGTCTCAGATGCTTGCATTATTACGTATATACATACATTCAGTGTGGTCACATTTGACACCGGAACAAACTTTCCCGCTGTCAGTTGAAACTCCTTGTTAGCTGTAGCAATGATGAACATTAGACTTCGTTGAAATGGGATAGGAGTCCCCACCCAGTCGCATCCGAATGCCGCGTCTCTCACACTCTGCACCTAAAAATGTTTACCATTAATGTTCTACCCTTCTGTGTGTCATGCAACATTGGGCGCATTGTACCGGCTGAGTGGCAAGCGGTGTATAATTTCCGATGTAAATTATCCAGAAGGTTTCCCCACGAAAATAAGTTTCTAGCATACATCGACTCATAGTATTTTTCCAAGTTAGTGTACAGTACTATTTTCTACTTGTAGGAACATTTTTTAACATTTACGATTATTTAAAACGAAGTTATTTGTAATTTTGTTTCATCATGTTCTGTCAATTTTCTAAAGGCTGTGCAACTACTTGCATCGCGTGCGTGACTTTAAACCAAAGTATTTACCTACCTAAACTTGCTAGGTAATCCTATTAGTGAAACTAAAAGATTGTTGATTTGTATTCAATTTGGTAACTGCGCTTTTGTTCTGATTAGGTGCGTAGAAATTTCTATTGTCGGACATTAGGATAGGAATTTTAAAAATTTTGTTAAATCGAAGACACAACAGGTGGAAAACTTACATATTATTTTAAACTTCAATACTTAAAGTTTTTCTGCTTAATTTTTGTGCCACTTTTTTCAAATCATGTAATAAATTTCCAATGTAGAAATTTTATATATTAAGTGAACTGTGTTTTACGTCCCACCAGTAGAAATGTACTGAACGTTTTTAAAAGTACAGTGCTTTAGCTGTTCGCTATTTCATTAAGCACTGCAGCACACTCTTCACACTTCCATGAGACGTCTTTTCTTTTGATATAAATGCAAAAATATTCAGTTTTCAAAGTAAGCTCTGAATGCTTGATAATTTTGTTGTTTTCAGCATTATGTACTTAACGTTGTAAGAAATATTTTATACGTCATTTTCCCTTACATGTTGTGTCAGCTGAGTTCCACACCAGCAGATCAGAAGCACGTCACTAGCGAACAGCATGTAAAGTGCCACTCCTTGATTCATGTCCGCATAATCTCCCCAGTTCTGCCAACATTTTTATAAGGTTAGAAGCACACGGGAACAGTGAAATGCTTACAAAGGCATGACTATTGACTACATTGGCTATTACAAGTAAGTATGTTTTTATATGTATATATATATTATTTTTTTAAATTTCTATCTCCGATTACGACAGTAACCCTGAGGTTGCAAGTATTTCTTTCACTGAATGTCTTCTAAGAACCACTATTTTCAACACCATTAAATATCGGTTTATATGTTCGCACGTTAGATCACAAGACATATTCGAAATAATGACCTTTGCTTGCTAGCAATATATATATATATATATACTTGGTTAACAAATTACGATATATTTTAAAAAAAGTTCTGGAAAACGATCGAAAGGTCTCTCCAAATCTTGATATAAACTGTGTCTTTAAGTGAGACCGAACAGTAAGAATGACACAGATTTAAATATGGTGAAGGCTGATGTCACTGTTTCAGAGCAGTGCCTTGCTCACCAGACGGTTTCGATACGTCTGTGCTTGCACCGACCGATTACTGATGTGAACTGTAGCTTTGAAATGACTGAAGTAACGTCTCTTCTACTGTAAGTTTCTTGACAATGTGTCTAAGTGTTAAATTTAAGTAACATTCGATGCTTAGATTTTCAGTAAAGACGGATGACTCGAATAGTCTGTTACACGAAACTGCAAACAAGACTCTAACGTGAACTTCGCAGAAAGGTTATTCATGCAACTGATGTGGAATTCGTGAGCTCCACTAGTTGTTGTACCACTTAAATGCTGCGAAGCACTTAATGTGTCTTCAGACTCATCGACATTTTATTTTTTCTAATTGCACCTTCTTTTCACATCCGGTTTCTTGATTACCATTTATCTAATAAACCTATACGCAGTGGACGGACAATCTGTTTGTGTGTGGGGCAAAACCTGCTGCGTTACGATTATACGTATGCTTGTATCTTCTTTCTAGAAATACCAATTCAGTGTGTTTGGAAGATGGTGCAATACAACAGACAATGTTTTGTACTCCAAAATATATATTCACAAATTTTCCAAGCTGTTTTGAAATTCTTTAAGTGCTGCACACCTGCCCTAATATTTTACGGCATCTGTTTCATTCTTCAGGAAGTGATGTCACACCCCCTTCACCCATTTGCGAATTTAATGAAGGATATGAACACTACGTGATATAAAGGCAATGTCATCAAGGCTGTAAACATGCAACTTATTGTGATTGCATTGTTACTTCGATTGGAGCTAATTTAGAAATATTTCTTGTATACTAATCAATAGTTCAATCAGGAAATTTGTAAATTCACCGCACAAAACCAGTCCTTGAGCTTACAAACAACACCGATATTCACTGCCATCACTCACAACACACCTGTAGGCTCACTGAACCAGCACATGTTCCTGCCATCTGCAGAGGATTTCCAGATTTCCCCAAAATAAAAAAGGGGCATCTTTCCCTTCGCGTCACCTGTCCCCCAATTATTGTGTGTTCTAACCTTCATCATTTAGCTTTGTCAGTGAAGGAATCTTTAATTTTTGCAAATTCTTCAATGTTCGTAATTTTCAGTTTTTGTGTTGCTAAAAATGAATTAGTCCCTTGAAGCCTGTTATAAACGTTGAGAGCAGTTAAGCGTTTACGTACAGTGGGCCGTCCAGCATGTCAGTAATAAGTAGAGCCTCTTGTTCAGGAAGAATGTTTCTGTGTGTGGGAGGTATCTGGATACGTTCAGGATATGAGGGCGGTTGTTCTGTGGCTGGACACAGGCCAGGAACTAGCGATTTGGGTTGTTTATCATACAGGATATCTGAATAACTAATCCACTTGCTGGCTTTGAAAAGTGAGACATGGGGGAAGGACGTCCTTTTACATTGGGACTTTCCTTAATGCCACGTGTTTCTTATGTTCATGTTGCCACTGAATGACACGAAGGACGTTAAAAATGCTGATACTAGCAGTATCGGCTTATATGTACGGCAATCGTAAAGCAATACTGAAAGTATAAGTGTTTACTAAGACTAGCGGTATGACACATTTGTGCAAATAGATGTTTCACAACTGTGCTTAATGATTAGACTGAAAATGTAATATTCCCAGTACACTTAACTGAAAGAGAATTACGGGTAATTATTTAATGCCTTATAAAAATGTGAAAGAACAAAAATATTTGATTTAAATTTTTTATTTTGCAAGCGGTGTGTTGAAACTGTCAATAAAAATTTTATGAGACATAATGCGATAGATTTATATGTCTCTCACTGGCCGGAATAGCTGGGAAACTGATACTGCTGTGGTGTCTGAACGAATGATGTAACATCTCTTTATGTGTAACGTGACAAGGGAGGTGTTACATGTTCGGGGCTTTGAGACTGACTGCAGTAAGTTTGCCAGTGAAAGGATTTGAAAATGTTTTGTGCTGATGATCTACCGTGATAGTTTATCTTCGAAGTCGCATTTAAGGAATCTGTCAGTTTATAATGTTACCGGTGGCAACAAATCTTTTACCATACCATAACTACAGAGAAGGCACCGAAGCACATTGTGGCTAACAGGATCAGAAAGTGGCCACACAGACCGACATTCAGTGCGTCTTCCAGATGCTGGATGTACCTGTGAATGAGGAGAGGTTTACTGATATCACAACAGGAAATGTTTGTGAATGACATTACAGTACGGTGTAATTATATGACTATGTGCTGTATTTCACTGTAGTTGTAAGAATTACTAATAAGGCGGACTGAGTTCATGATAATTTGTATGTTGCTTTTCTGAATGACGATTGGTAACGACAATATAAATGCTTCTTTGCCATATGCAGTTACATCAATGTGTTAGGCAATTTCACATATACGTACGTCATTACTTCCTGATGGTGTCGAATGCACGCATTTAA
>Ga0268261_10002739_pt1 | contig 12707 bp, 9 predicted proteins | sample TergutNc150P1_FD_190353 | JGI IMG/M metagenome (GOLD analysis project Ga0268261, IMG submission 190353) | Nasutitermes corniger P1 segment gut microbial community from laboratory colony in Florida, USA - Nc150 P1 (SPAdes) (version 2) | ecosystem: Host-associated > Arthropoda: Insects > Digestive... | reverse complement strand
TAACAAAAGTAGTATCAATACTTGTAGCAGATTATAAAATTGTAAAAGATAAAACAAAAAATAAATATCATTACAAATTTACTTTAAACGATAAAGAAACAGGATACACATTTACAGATGTAATAGAGATACACACATTAGAGTTAAAGAAATTACCTAAAACAGAAGACGGAACGCATTTATATAACTGGTTAAAGATAATAAAAAGTGATAGCTTGGAGGAATTAGACATGATAGCAGATAAGCATGATGAGTTCAAAGAAGCAACAAAGTACTTAAAAGAAATAAGCCAAGATGAAGCTATGAGAGAAATTGCTTTTAAAAGAGAAACTTTTTTAAGAGATTGGGCTGCTAGAAATAAGCAGTCTTTTAATAAAGGACTTGAACAAGGCATTGAGCAAAGAAATATAGAATTAGCTAAAAATATGTTATTTAAAAATATGGATTATGAACTGATAGCAGAACTAACAGGTCTTGAACTAGAAGAAATACAAAAACTACAAAAATAACTTTAAAATCTTTTTTTTGAAACGAAACGAAACAAAACTTGTAAAGTAATCCTAAAATAAGCACCAAGTTTTTAAAAACTTGGTGCTTAAATTGAAACTTTATTTACTTAATAGCCCATTCGCCATCTTTAAAGATTTGAATTTCTTTCCCATCCTCAGTTTTACCTATTATATTAATACACGCAGAGCCAATCATGAAGTCATTATGGCTTAGGCTTTGATTTAAGCCTTTTGCCATCTTTTCTTCTTCTGATAGATTTTCTACTCCTGCTAATGTAGATGGATATGCTTTGCCTAGTGCTAAATGGCAACTTGCATTTTCATCGTACAGAGTGTTATACCATAATAAACCAGATTGTGATATTGGACTTGAATGAGGCACAAGTGCTACTTCTCCCAAGAAATCTGCATTTGGATGTATTGTAATCATTTTTTCTAAAAATTCATTGCCTATTTCTGCTTTGTATTCTATAGCTTTTCCGTTTTGGAATCTAATCCAAAACTTATCGATAACATTGCCCATATAAATTAGAGGTTTTGTTGAATACACTATTCCATTTACTTCATCTCTATGAGGTACAGTAAAGGCTTCGTATGTAGGAATGTTAGGTATAAATCTATTATTTGTTTTAGCTTTTATATCACCACTAACCCAAATATGTCCTTTTGGTAAACCTACTTCTAAATCTGTACCTAAACTATTTTTAAAAAAACTTATATAGCCTTTTCATAAAAATAGTTGTAACATCAAGCAAAACTTAAAATATGAAAATATTGCTACTACTTTAGTTAGCTAATTTCAAAAATTCATTTAACTCATCTATTAGAACTTTAGGTGCGTGTGAATTTTTATCGACATATAAATTTATTTCTATGTTTACGTATTTCTATCGTATACCTATTTCCATCTTCTAAAAGACTGTAAATAGCACACTTATCTTTATTTATCTCTTCGTCATAAGTAGTAACACAATGTTTTTGCCATGTACCTTCCTGTACTAAACGTCTAGTTGTCGTTATTCGCTTATATTTTTTAGGTAACTTTAAAGTATTAAATTTACTATTTTCCTTTACTTTAATGGGCTTCATTTTTTTAAGAGTATATTTTATTGTTAAATCGTCATGCTCCTCTAGTAGCTTTTTAATACTCTTTTTGTTTAAAGGAATTGGTTCTTTTAGTTCAATTTTTAATCTTATATAATCTTAAAGTTCTTGTATTATTGTTTTATTTGAATAATGCTCCGAAAAGACAGTAACTCCGTTTTCACTCCATATTGAAAAGAAAAAGTTGTATATAAAATCCTCTTCACTAGGAGTATTTAGAAAATTTAAATGTTTCTTAAAAACTTCTATATCCATTTGAAAAAGTCTTGCTCTATCACTTTCTGAAAGTAGCACGGCTACGTCTACCAGTTTTACAGCATCTTCTAATAAGTATCTATTGATACGTTTCGGTATACTTATTTTCTTATATTTTCTATAGCTTTCGAGTAAATCTTTTTTACATTTAAAATTAAAACATTTTTCTAATTTTCTTTTAGGAATATAGCTAGTTTCTTTAAAATCTTCTAAAATATCTTTAAAGAAAATATGCTCATTACTTAAAAGTCTCAATAAATTTTCTGTAATTTTAGGGAAACAAGTAAAGTTTGGAATATAAGAAGGATAAAATTTTTTGTTATTACTAGTAAATATACTTTTCGTGTTGTATATTATAGTTTTAGCTTTATAAGTTTTTTGAAATAGATTGTGTTCCCATTTATTACATTCTTCGTCAAAATATATTTTTGGAAACACCGTTTTTGGTTTTATACTAATAAAATCATTCATATTTGATGTTTGGACATAGTTTATTGAAAGAAGGTGTGTAGAGTTGATTGAAACTTCTCTAATTTTAACAATGTCTGTGTTTATCGTATTAAATTGAACTATCAGTTCAGAGATTTTATTAAGCTCTTTTAAAAAGCCTTTTTTATCGTATAAAGTAATTTGCAAAGTTTCATCTTTAGCAAGTAATTCATAATCGTAAAAGTTTTCTATATCTTCAATAAGGTTGTACATAATACTTTTTAATTTTAAAGAACGAAAAATATTTGTATGCTGTGCTATTTTATCTTTTAGCATACTTTTTTTGGGATATGGCTTTTAAGTTTATTTCTTTTCTCATATTTATATAGTTTCTCTCTTTCAATATGTGTCAATAATTATAGTTAAGTAATCAAAATTGTATGGGAAAGAGCTTACTAAGCCCTTTCCCAATATATCATCTTATGTATTTTTTTAAAATTGACCATGTGTTACTTTCGGCAAACCTTATTTGGTTAATTTTAATAGTTATCAATAGTTTAAAACCCAGATTGAGGTATTCTGTTTGGAGTTCTTTGTGGGTTAAACACTCTAGTTCCAGCTGATGAACTACCTATTACCCATTCACCGCCTGTGCGACCACCTATATCTACACGGTTTGCAAAGTACATTCCGTTTGGTAAATCTCTCAAAGATTCAAAGAATATTTGAGGACGTTCTACTTCGCTAAAATTTGCTGGCACTTGTCCGAAGTGTACACTAAAGTCTATTAAAAATTCATCACTTGCAAGTCCTAAGTGGTCAGGACGAAGTTCAACTACGTTATTTCGTGTTGTACTTAGGTTATCATTTATAATTATTTCGTTACCTAGGTTTGGTGTACCTATTATACGGTAACGTGTATCAAAGTTAAAAGTTCCTGTAACAAGTCTTGTTACTCTTAATGCTTCTGTTGGGATTGTATCACGCCAGAAAAAGTCTGTAAGAGGTATAGTGCTTTCATTTCGTATTCTTGTTATAAAGTAAGATAATTCTTGTCCTGACATTATTTCTTCTGTTCCTATTTTATTTATACTTACTCCAACATTTGCACTAAAGTTAGGGAAGGTTACTCTAACTATTTGCTCTGCGTGTTCAATAGTAAAGTCTATCTCAGCAGTATTTAACATATAGAAGGCTGGTGAGTGATTTTGTCAAGGGTAAATTTTTTATTCCTGCGAAAAATTTATTTAAACATTGATTTTACAAAGAAAAACTAAGTATAACCAATTATTGCCTGCATGCTAAATGTTTAAAATGTTTGAATACACATTTTATTTTTAAAAAATAAATTTCTGATTATTGTATTAATATCTATTCAAAAGTTACTTATACATTTCAAAATACTTTACGTTAATAGTATTCTATATATAACAAAAGCCCACAATTTTTAAATTGTGGGCTTTTAATTTTTCATTTTGTATTAAATTCATTTATGTTAATATTCATGTATTTCATTATACAATATTATTTTTTATTATTATCTATTACACTTTGAACCCATTCAACAGGCATTTCTGTTATTTCGGATATAGTATTTATATCAAAACCTTTTTTGTGCATATTAATAGTCATCTCTATAGCTTTTTGAGTTAAACCTTCTGCTCTCCCTTTAATCCTACCTTCCTCCTCAAAGGTCTTTCTAAGAGATAGACTACTCAAACGTTCTTCTTCAATCTGTTTAGCTACTTCGTCTGATGAAAGATTTCTTAGACGTACTATTGCTTTATTTAAATTCGGGGCTTCTTGTAATAACGTTTCCAATTCTTTCTCCTCCCGTACTAAAAATAATTTTAGCCAATTTTCAAGTTCCGTTTTCGGTTTTTTTGGAAGTTTCGGCAATTGTAATATATGAATTTGTGTTAAGTCTGTTAATATGTCCCCTTCTTCTCCCGTGTACTTAAATACATCTCTATACTTTGGGTTATTCGGAAACATATCAAAATTTGTTATAATTATACTGTATACTGGTTTTAAAGTTGTATACTCTTCGCCACGTTTTAGCTGACTACCAAACAAACGTCCGTTATACGCAACTATCCTAGCACCAAAGTTTAAATGGTCTGCCATTTGCATTTCTACGTGAATTATTTTTCCCGACTTTGTTTTAATTCTTATATCTACAATAAAATCTTTGTCTTTCAAATGTTCTTTTGATAAGAATGGGTTCAGTACCTCAATATCTTCAAATTCTTCTAAAGGGATATTAATAGCAACTGACAAAAAGTCTGCAAGAACTTCTTCCGAACCTTCTGTAGTAAAATAATATTTGAGTACAGCGTCTATTGTTAAGTTTAAGAGTGCTGTTTTTATGTTATTTAGTTCTGCTTGTTTTTTATTTTTCATACTGTTATTATATCATATATGATTGATTACCTCAATGATATTTTGATTTAAAATATAAAAATTTTGATTTCATTTTTAAAAGTTCAATTTATTTGAATAAATTTGAAAACAATAAAATTTGGTATATATTTGATTTCACTATTTTATGAACCTCAAAAAAATAAGTACATAACCCATAAAATGAATTTGTACTTATCTTAATTGAATATACTATATTTTGATTTGTTCAATCCAATTTTGAGAAGCTATTAGTTCAACATAGCTATCATATCCAGCTATAATATAATGCTTTAAATTTAAATTATTTCTAGGGTCATACTTTTTATGAACTTGTTTTAAATATTCAGAGTTGACAACTTCAAAAAAACCATGGGTGTAATGCTTTCCATATTTATCTTTTTTTGTTAAAATATCATATTGATTGTGATTGAACTTATAAAAATTAACACATATACATTTAATCTCAGCAACTAAGGAAAAAGAAATGTCAAGTTCTAAATAATTTTCATGTATACCATTTTGAATATCATCTATCGATTTGACTTCAACAGAGATTTTTGCTCCTTTTTGTTCTGTATAAACTAACTTTAAGTCAACTGTAGATATAGTGAATTTTTCCAAAAGAGGTTCTAAAACTAACATTATTTTTTAACTCCTTTATCTATAACTTCTTACACGGTAAAGAAAACCTTCTCCATTTCTTCTCTCTGTAACATTTATAGTTTGAGATGGTGGTCTGTCCTTTATATCTTCAACTAAATAACTAGGAACATTTTCAAACGGAACAAAAATATCTCAAAATAAGAATAAAAAATAAAATTTTAGTACAAAGATTTAATAAAATCTTTTTTGAGGTTTTTTAATTTATTAATTCTCTCAGAAATATATTCTTCGTAACTTTCTTTAGTATATTCTTTTTCTCCAATTTTCTCATCACAAAATTTAAAATTAGATAACATTTCAATTATTGATGGTATATCTACCATAAAATAAACAATAATAGATTTTGGATAAAATTCTTCAATTTCATAGTCATAAATAACTTCTGTTGCCAATTTGAACATTTTCATAAATGATATTTCGTTCCAATCTGCATTATTTCGGATAAAAAATCTTAACTCTTCTTCAGAACCAACATAATCAATAAAATTTTGTAAACTTTTTTTATACATAAATCCCCTTTTATCTATAACTTATCAATCTATTTATACTTGACATAGGAATAGAACCTTCAACTAAAATTTCGGACGCACCCTCAGCCAATCCATTTGCCCTAGAAATAGGGTGAGAACGACTTAATCCAGAAGGATCTCCTAAATGAGAAATTCGCCCCTCTACTGTTGATAAATCTATTGTATTGTTAGGAAGTAGGTCTAAATCAATACTTATAACTTCAGTATTACTCCTTCTAGCCCACCTATGTGCGAAACTTTTATCTCTTGTAAATGAAAGGAATTGACTTCCTTCCGAACCTTCAAACACATGTTGGAATGCCGAAAGATTTCCAGTAGGATTTTTAGGTAGTATCCCTAGTCCTAAATCCATATTTTGAATATCTAATAAATTTACTGCACGATAAATAATATCTACTAATCCAAGCGGGTCAATGTGGGTTAATGTATTCCAAACATAGCCATATAGTGAAGGATTACCACCCGCTAAGCCAATCGGGTCTCTTTGGGTGTATACCCCTTCATCAGACATATAGTAACGGTAGCGGTTGTAATACATTCCACCCGTTTCTATATCTTCATATTGTCCTTGGAAACGGAATGGCTGGCGCTCTTTGTTCTCTATTAACTTCTTTTTACCATATAAATTTGTTATAGCGTACCACGTTACTACTCCGTCTTGGTTTATCATCTTTTGCGGTGTGCCTAGGTGGTCGCTTATTACTGTGTTGATATTGTTATTTAGTATTTTCAGCCTTGGGGTAAAGCTATTCTCATCATATATCCACGTTATTAAATTTTGTGGTATTTCTACTCGTGTTTCATCTTCAATTACCGAAGGTATTATTCCCAACGCTACTTTTGCAAATAGTTTCCTTGACGGAGTTGTGTCTGGTTTTTTGTCTAGGTCTTCAAGGTGATTTTCAAGGTCTTTTTCTCTAGTCTTTACAAATTCATCTATTTCAGCTTGTGTTGGTTTACTTGGTTTTTCTTTTATAACATCTTCTTTAGTTTCTTTCCACTCATGAATTACTTTGTCTTTATCCCATACGAATTTTGTTGTAATTCCGTCAAAACTTTTGCTTATTCTTCTTCCTAGTGGGTCGTACTTAAACGTTACTGCTTTTTTATCGGGTCTTATTACTTTTGACATTAATCCGTTTATGTTATACTCGTACTTCCATGTTTCTTTGGTTCGTTTGTCGTACTTTTCTATTAAGTCCCCGCAGTCGTTATAAGTGTAAAATACTTTACCTGCTTTTGCAGTTCTTAATTGCCCGCCTTCATGATATTTAGTATCAAGTTTAGAAGTTGTTTTATAAAGTTTACCTGTTTCGTCTAAGTGTCTTGTAACTTCACTTTCACCTACATCAAATATGTGTTTTGCATTTTTGAACGTTTCTCTTTCTGCATTGCCGTGTTTACCGTAGGAATACTCAGCTGTAATGTTATCTAGTTCATTTATTATAGACTTTATTTGTGTTCCTAGGTTCCAAGTATATTTCTTTTTAGTGTTTTCACGGTTGTTTACAGTAGATTTTTGTGTTTGTGGTCTTCCGATATTATCATAAGTCCAGTTATCAGTTATGGTTGTAGTTCCTGCTTGGATTGTTCTGTTTTCTATTTGTCCTAGTAAGTTATATGTTTCTTTGTGTTCCCAAGCAGGTAAGTTTTCATTTGAAACTGTCATGGTGGTTTCTTTGAGGCTACTATTTAAGTCTAGGTCTAACCCTAAGTTTGATTGTAGCTTTGTTCTCATGAACATATAAGGTGAGTTAAATTCGCTTGTTACTTCGTATTCGCTTAGTGTGTCGGTAAATGCTTGGGTTTGTTTTGTTACATTTCCGAACATATCGTACTCAAAAGATAGAGTAACGTCTTTATTTTTGGTTTCTAATAATAAACCTTCTGAATTGTAGGTAAATAGTTCTTCTTCGGGCGTTTCTTTAGTTTCGTCATTATAGATTATTTTAGATAGCTGTCCAACTTTATTATACTTTAGTCTAGTCCAATATGCAGTATTACTACGCTTTATTCCTGAAAGTTTACCCGCTTTTGTGTAGTTATATAACTTTCTTACGTTGTCAAAGCCTATTTCCTCTATTACTTTGCCTTGGTGGTTACGAATAAAGGTGTATTTTTCGCCTGCTTCGTTTTCTATGCCCATTAATTCTTCGTGGGAGTTATAAGTAAATTGCATAGACTTGTTTCTTTCAGTTTTTATTGCTATATTGCCTAGTGGGGTGTATGATAATGTTATATCTCTTTCGTTGTTTTTTAAAGAAACAATGTCGGTATAAGCGTTGTATTTAAGTTTGGTTATACTTCCTTCGGGGGAGGTATGTTCTATCATTCTGCCTGCTAAGTCATACTTCATAGTTTCGGTAGCACCTAGTGGGTTTGTGTAGCTTATACAGTTACCGAAGATATTATATTTATAACTTTCTGTAGCACCGTTTGGGTGGGTTATTTTCTCTATATAGTTGCGTTTACTATATTCAAATAGTGTTATGTTTTTATTGTGTATATTTTGTCCGTTTATATTTTCTTTTTCTATTCTTGTTTCATTTTCATTTATGTTTAAATTTTCGGTTGTAGTTTCTACTAAACCTTTGTTATTGTATGTGTAGGTTTTTGTTACTCCGTTGGGATAGGTGATTTGTTGTAAATATTCGTTTTCGTCATACTCCCAAGTGGTAGCTAGTCCTATAGGTGCTATAGACTTTGTTACTTGTCCTTTTGAGTTATATTCTAACTGTTGGGTTGCTCCTGTTGGTTTTGTTACTTCTACTACTTGTCCAAAATCATTATAAGAATAAGTTATTGTTTCATTATCTTGATTTGTTACGGTTTCTTGTTCTCCATACTCTGTATAAGTAAATGTTGTTTTTGGAAGGTCTTCTAAGTCTAAAGGCATATCGGGGTCAATATCGCCTCGGGGTACTTCTACTATACTCGTTAGTTTCTTTTCTTCGTCAAAGTAGAATATTTCCCACCTTCCTAAGTCGTTTTTAAATATTGTATGGTCTTCCTTGTAGTAAAACCAACCTTCCAATAATGTTCGTTCTTGTTGTTTTATTTGTTTTTCTTTAAAAGTTTTTGTTTTCTTTGGAGTACCATAAGAGTGAACACATTTTGCTTTATGGTTATTGCCGTCATATTCCCAGTGAAAAGTTGCTCCTTCAAGTGTTATACGCTTTATCATTAAGTGATTTTTGTAGGCAATTTCTGCTATATCATCTTTTATGTCTGTTATTTTAACTAGGTCTTTGTGTTCGTTGTATTCATATTGCAATAGGGTGTATTTATCAAAGGTTATTTTAGTTATTAAGCCTTGGTTGTTTGTAGTTATGTTAAATACTCTATCGCCTGTGTCGGTTATAATAACTAGGTTGTTATTGTTATAAGTTAGTTTGATTGAATGAGATTTTGTAATATTTTGAATTTTAGATAACCTATGTCTGTTTTCTTTTTCTGACTTTTCAAAGGTGTAGTATAAGCCTTCATTGTAGTTGAAGATTTCATATGAATTACCGTTATAAGCTATGTGTATATTTTCTTCTCTTATGATTGTTCTTTCATTTTCTTGCATAGTGTCAAAGTATATAGTTCTACCTTTACTATCTATGAAAGTGTGGTATTTGTATGGTTCGTTTTCACTTTCTACATTGTTTTTTGTTTCATTTTCGTTTGAAAGACTTTCTTTGATTTCTAGTTCTTCTTTATGTTCAAGATTTTCTTCAATATACATGAAGTATAGTGAACTCATACCGTAACCCATAGGACTTAACTTATTACTATTTCCGCTATTATAGTTTCTTTCCCATTTGAACGGTATTATTCCTTGATACTCTAAGTCTATTAATTCATAAAACACTACTCCGCTTATACTATCTACCGGGTCTAATCTTTGAGCATACCAGCTTATCACTCTGTTAGTTGGAAAAGTTCTTAATAAATAGTTACTTATCGGTCTTCTTAGACCAGTAACTACATTTTCTATCCACCGAACTGGTGCATTTATTATATTGCTTGCACCTTGCACCAATCTATTATTAACAACTGTTCGCACCAATCTATTATTACTAATCCTTTGACCAATTCTAGTAGTAGGAAACCAACCTCCAACAGCACTTAAACCAAAAGAAAGTGCTGTGTTAAAGACCAAATCTCTAAAAGTCATATCACTACTTTCGTCAAATTGAGACCAAATAAAATCTACCGTATTAGCCAAAAATGCACTTGCGAAAGGGTTTAATATAGCACCTGCAATCGCTCCTGTTACACCTTCTCTTAAAAATGTGTTCAAAGAACTATTTTCTTGATTTTTTATATCATTAGCTAAAACCATACCAACTGCTACTGCTGTACCTATTATTGCTAATGCCGCCGCCGTTGCTGTTATAGGTGTGAGTATTATTGCTGCGGTTATTACTGCAAAAACAGCCAAGGCTTTACCTATAGAACGCCATATGCTAAAACCACTACTACCGCTTAAATCGGGTGCGTCATCAAAAGGAGGGAAGTACGTATGTTCCCATGCTCTTAAAATTCCTCTTCTTCCTTCTATGTCAAAGCGATTGTGTAAGTGTAGATATGTTGGTAAACTGTAGTTAATTACTGCCTCGGGTGGTTGTACTGGTATGTGTCCTGTTCCTACTGGTACTATTAACGGTTGGAAAATACCCGCTTGTCCTGTTCTAATTACGTGAATATTTGTGGGTGAAAACACTCCTATCTCGTTGGCTACTATTTCTATGCTATCTTCTGCTATTATTTTTGTTTCTTTGTGGCTTTGGAACAACATCATTTCTAAGTCTTCCATGTGTATTTGTAGCGGTGATGTTTCTGAACCTGTTCCTATAAAGTTTATTCTGTCGGGGTGTAGTAGCATATGCTTATCGTGTTCGGTTGATAATGCTCTATGTTTATAATCATCTTCGCCTGAACGGTGGTCAAGTAATGGTTCTAAGTTATTATGTATTTCGTCGCCGTTTGTTCTTGGGCTATTTGTTGCAAATGCGTTTCTTTCGTCTTCATCGGGTATTAGTAAAGTTACTCTTGTGCTTATTTTAGGCATTAGGTACATTAAGTTGTTTGTTGTTGGTTTCCATTTGTATTGGTATTCGTAACCTCCATTAGCACCGTCTATATCAAGTTTTATATTTACTAATTCACGTTCTGTTTTCATTACTTCACCGACTAAAGACATACCTATTGCTTTGTCGTTGAATTTAGTTTCGGTTGTTAAGTAACTATCTTTTGCTAGTGTGTAAGTAAATATCATTTCTGAACGGTCAAACCTAGCTTGTTTTTCTACTATTTTAAATTCTACGTCTTTGAAGGTAGCTTTATCGCCTATATTAAAATGTCCATAAGAATCTATTTTGTAATATTTGAAACCTAGTTTTGAGATACCTATAGACCGGGCATTTTCTTTATAAAAGTTATCACTTACACCTACTGTATAAGACTTCTCTTCAAAGTCTGCAAACTGTGTATCATCTCCGCTTTTATTAAGTCCAAACCATATATCAGCTGTAGGATTTTTAGGGTCTGCTATTATAGAGGTATTAAAGTGGCTTGCTAATCTTTTTATAAATTCCCAGTCTGTTTCACGGTATTGAATTATCGGTTTTCCTATAGGTTTATCATCTACAGAAAATAAAAGTCTAGCACCTGAGGTGTCTTTCAAAACTTTTTTAATTACTTGTCTATAAGTCATAGAAACGTCTTGAAAAGAACGGCTTTTAGGTTCACGGTCTATGGATATCGTAGCAGTAGTGATAGTTACTTCTACTGTTCGCATTTCTATATCTTCTACTAGTCTACAGTCTGTTACAAGTCCTGCAAACACGGCATTTCCTCTAGCTAAAAAAGTAACTTGTGTTCCTGTTTTTATTTCTTTAACAAGGGTAGGACTGTCTTTAGCACCGTAACCTCTTAGTTTCATTACACCGTGGGTGTTTGGTTTTATAGAAAAGTTAATATCTAAAATAACCCGTATTGCAGGCAACCCTACTAATTCTATTAGTTTATGGTTGATTGACTGTGCCATTTGTGAAAGTTCTCCTTGTTTTATTGCTTTTTTACTTTAGTGTACTATATCGTGTGTTAAATGTTTTTTAGAAAAGCATTGGTTTTCTCTTTTAATATAGCTTAAACCACTTTATAAATAATTTTAAACTATGTTATCTTTCTATAACTGTGTGCATTACTTCTCTAGGTTCTTGTCCACTTGTTTTAGGTTCTATAACTCCGCCTAGTGTACAGACTAAAAAGGATTCTGTTGTAACTGATGGGTATGGAACTCTTGTGTCATTGTCCGCTATTAGTGTCCTATCGTGAACATTAACCCAACCCATTGAAGTATTGGGAACACACGGACTTCCTGTTACACTGCATATTCCGAAAGGGGATATATTTTCAATTGGAACGCTATCAAATTGATGTATCATTGGGTGTCCTGTTATGTACACTCCGTGGCATTTTGGTAGGTTTAGTTTTCTAGGGTGGCTACCTTTCGTACATTCTAAGCAAGCACCACGAACTACATATTCTTTGTCTGCCATTAGCTAACTACCTCCTGTAATTCAAAGCCAAGTAGGTTTCTTCTTAGTATACTTTCTGCTAAGTTTAGGTTTATTATAAGTTGTTTTTTATCGTTATTTTCTGTACGGTAGAATATTGGGTTATCATTTGAGTTTTGGGTTGTGTTCTAACAAAGTGAAATATGTTATAATCTAAGAAAAAAAGGATTATAAGAAATGAAAACAATAAAAGTAAAATGTCCAAAATGTAAAAGTGAAAATATAAGTAAAAACGGAGTAACATT
>Ga0268261_10002738_pt1 | contig 12709 bp, 6 predicted proteins | sample TergutNc150P1_FD_190353 | JGI IMG/M metagenome (GOLD analysis project Ga0268261, IMG submission 190353) | Nasutitermes corniger P1 segment gut microbial community from laboratory colony in Florida, USA - Nc150 P1 (SPAdes) (version 2) | ecosystem: Host-associated > Arthropoda: Insects > Digestive... | reverse complement strand
ACCATCACCACAGGTCCCTCAGTACGGACCATACAGACCAAAATTCTATGTGGACCCAGCGATATGTATGCACATGCTTGCATAAATACATGCACACACACACACACACACACACACACACACACACACACACACACACACACACACACACACACACACACACACACATCACAGCAAGATAAATAATGATAAAAATTCATTGATAAAACATGTTAATCCCAGTGTTAAAACTGAGTATTCCAAAATTACGAGCAAAGATCCAAAATAACGAGACACATACAGGTACTCATTTTTTTTTACCCTGAATACTTGGGACTTGGGGGTTTTCTGGATAAGAGATTTATCTACAATATAGAGCACCATGACCAAAATCCGATCTACTAAAACACACTTTGAAATTTTAAAAAAGATGGCCTTCAAAATGAATGTATGAGCTAGTTAACATTACTTACAAGGCACCATCTGAGAAGATATCATCAGAAACAAAGTGCCAACCCTGGAATTACTTGGTACTAATCTTAAATGCATTTGTTCTGGAACATAGCTGGTTTTAGGAGCATTCCACATACTACAGCATTGGATAAAAGATATCTTACTTGTGTTGTAGTAATAAAACTATCAAAAGACATCACGTAAACTTAACTTCACCTTTCATGTTGTTACATAAAAGGTAGTACTTTGGATTTCGCCGGTTATCTCCAACGCTCTCAACCCCTGTGCCACATCAATTCCGCGGACAGTATATAACCACCATGTAAAACTTATATACACTTCACGAACATTATAACACTTTTTGATACGCCAGGAAGGCATTTACACAGAGGTAAACGGATATAAAGTTAGGCACGAAAAATTGACCTTAAATCCGAACATCTTCGACCGTCGAAATGATTTGTGTAATAATTCACACTTAATAACTGCTAATAACACTGTATAACAAAGAAACGCCTTACATAATTACGTACAGAAATACGACACACAATTACGCAAAGAAAACATATTAGAGGTTATAAGTGCTTAACCTCACACCAACAATCTTACCTATTCATCTCATCCTCCATATGCTGTTTCAATTTTTCATCATTTATTCCCGTCATTTTAGACTAATGTACTGTGCCCCTGTCTCAATATAATATTTGGTGTTCTAATGCAAAACCATTAAGTACAGCACGAAACAATGCGAAACCCAGCACACGACATTTAACATTTTAAATCCAACGTGAACAACACTAATTCTTCTTGTCCTTCTTCTAGTTTTCGTTCAGAATAAATACCACAGATGTGGTGAAATGAACGCTAACCAAAGCAAAATGACTACACTTCTCTTTTAACCCACGCCAGTACCAACATATCTGTACGTTTATGTGGAAGATAAAACATTTACGTTATTCAAACGTTCTCATCCGTCTGTGTTCTTTGTAAAGCACAGGTTATACTACATAAATCTCTTTGGCGATGGGTAATTCGTGGAAGCTAAGTGAATAGCTGCCCAGTCGGCTGCATAAGATGGGGTCTATAAAATTAAAAAAAGACAGCCCATCTCAAGTACGAAAATACAAAGTAAGAAAATACAGATTCAGAATATTTAACAAACACCAGTTTTTCTCCACCAGTTATGTTCCTCATAAACAAAGACCGCAATAACCGCTGTGAAATCCGTGAATATGAGCATCTCTGTTTCCCCGCCCATTTCACCGCGAGGTTTAAATTCGCGTGGTTGAGATTTCTCTCTCCACAATCACGAATGCACGTAGCCTTTTGGTTTGGAACCCAAAAGATCATGGTAAATCAATGCCCCCAACAAGGCCAAAGCATGAAGTCCAATTACGATTTAATGAAGAATTCAAAACAAGAAAGTCTGAATAACAATTTTCAAATACCCAAGAGCATGCTTGATAATTCAAGTACTCAGAGACAGGTTGCTGCATTACTGGGCAAATACTTACTGACACTGGGAAAGATCTGCTCGTCCAATGGCACAGTGTAACATCCCAGAAGACTTAAAGCTTCAGCAACACCATAGTGGCAACTTTAAATCTCACCATTTTCTTCAAAGAGCTCCTGTTAGGTTAAGTTAAAATCTTCTTGCAACTTGATTTAAATATGTCAACAGTTTCTTAATTAATTAAGTTATTACTGTGTATAATCTCTCCACTTATGTACTTTGCAGTCATTTATTTGACTACGGTTTACTGGTTAGATTTGAAGACTCTTTTGTTACATTCCATTTGGTAGAAATGCAGACAAAAGCAGTTCTTGGTAATAATTGTGACATCTGAGATATTAGCATATGTACTTAGTTGAGTAGCAAGGGAATAAGAGTAGATTCAGTTCATTAAGGACAGCATGGATAGAGAAAAGTAAGAGTGTGATGGCATTCCATATGATACTGTCCTAGCTTCAACTGAAAGGATGGGAACAACAAGAATTCATAGCTAGGAGACACAATACCATCCAAAATTTGGTCAAAGTCAAGTCTGAGTGAACGTGGTAGATATTATATCTAGTTACTACTATTATATAATTCATATATATATATATATATATATATATATATATATATATATATATATATATATATATATATATATATTTGTTCTATCTTATGGGTGACAAATTTGGTTTGTCACTCTGAGGCATGCTTGAAAACACGCCACGGACAGAATATTTAAAAATACAAAGTAATAGATTGAATAGACTGCATAATAAACAGTCGCATAATTTGTACTCCTCACTGTTAATGAACTGAATGCACCACTTACAGCATAAATGATGAAAATGCATCATTTACAATCTCAATTATGCCCTCAATGGAAACCTACATGTAGATATTAAATGTTGTAGGTTTCCACCTGTAATACACAATTTTCTATCCTTCTTTGCACTGTCAGATGTATGGCCCAGACAGCCCTGAAATGGTCATTGCGTTCTTGGTCATATGGTGTGCAAAGTGTTAAACATTAACTACCACACATGTTTGGCACAAGTATACAGCACATGCCTTGAACACTAGAACAGTCTTAAATCCTGACTGGTTGCCAGCTTTACTTAAGTCCTAAATGAATAATAAAAGTACCTTACAACATACCATAATCCAGTCATCCTACCAAATCCTCTGAGTGCTCCACAGGTTCTGCATATTAACACATTCACTGCCAGCTATTTAAATACCCAGGGGCATTAAAATGCCAGCCATTTAAAGGGTCCACATCCCCTTCTTTCATGATTTCAGTAAAAAAATAATTACACAAAAACTATATGAGATAAAGACTTGAAATTTAGAACATACCTTCAGTAATGCTTTAGTGTGTGATATCGTGTGTAGCAGCCTTCTGGATGCAGAGGAACACCACAATGAGCACAGAGAAATCTAGTTTTTTGATATTTTTTCACATATTATACACACGAAATCGCAAACGACCCCGCCAACCAAGCATACCTTCATCAAGAGAAATTTCCCTATCTGTTATATAATTAGTTCTGAAATTACTTACAACGTCTAAAATTGTACGGATTTCATACAAACGATCTTCGTTTGTTCCTGCTGCATTATTGTCACTGAAGTGAAGGTACCTTTGGATAAGTTGAAATCTGTTCCTAGACATTGTTTGTGGAAATATTGGAGTCTGAAAAATTCTTCTCGTTGACCAGTACAATTCTAATTTTGGTTTTCGGACTATACCAGTTACAAAAATCAAACCAAGGAATTTTTTCATTTCGATTACTGTTACTGGTTTCCATTCTTCACTACATGCATGTTTTGTAATGGGGCAAAACATTTTCGCAATCTGTTGTTGTGCATATAAATTTGTCCGGTTAACTACTATTTCAATGAGTTCAGGAGGAATATAATGGTCAAAATAACAAATCACATCTGCTTCATTTTCAACTGCAAATTGCACGTCCGAATTGCCTATGAAGGGTGGTATTCTTGGTTGATGATCATTTTTAAAAAACCCTGTAGTTGGGGTAACATCTATCTGTCTGCCGCTAGGGCCCGGTATTGAAATGTTACTCTCATTATCACTCTCATTTGCACTTTCAGATTCACTCTCTTCGCTACTTGAAAATTTAGGAATATTATCTGTATCTGAATCACTGTCATTTACAATTTCATTCACCATATCAGCTAATTCTTCTTCAGTTCTAAATCCAATTGTTTTTCTTTTCCTAGATGCCATGTTTCACTGACATGTATAAACTATCACACATACACGACTTCACATATAAAAGATTCTTTATAGACTGCGCCAGAAAGAGCCCACTCTTCCTCTGAGCATAAGGATAAACACAGGTTCATTATATCGCAATGTAAGCATCATAAACTATAAAAGGGATAAAGATAACGTCTGCTAGATACACTGAAGCTGCTGTACAAGTTTCCCGCCTATAATGACAGGTCAGCTAATTCAAGCTGAAAGAGTGCGATTGAAAAATTAGATCGACTAAGGTCAACGTTGGCGATTTTAAGCATGAATTATTAAATCGACTAAGGTCGAATATGGCAGTGAATGTGTTAATAGTAACATACCTTCCAGCTACATATTAATAGTAACATACCTTCCAGCTACATATCAATAGCAACATACCTTCCAGCTACATATTAATAGCAACATACCTTCCAGCTACATATTAATAGTAATATGCCTTCCAGTTACGTACTAATAGTAACATGCCTTCCAGCTACATATTAATAGTAACATGCCTTCTAGCTACATATTAATAGTAACAGACCTTCCAGCTACATATTAATAGTAACACACCTTCCATCTACATATTAATAGTAACATACCTTCCAGCTACATATTAATAGTAACATACCTTCCAGCTACATATGAATAGTAACATACCTTCCAGCTACATATTAATAGTAACATAACTTCCAGCTACATATTAATAGTAACATACCTTCCAGCTACATACTAATAGTAACATACCTTCCAGCTACATATTAATAGTAACATGCCTTCCAGCTACATATTAACAGTAACATGCCTTCCAGCTACATATTAATAGTAACATACCTTCCAGCTACATATTAATAGTAACACACCTTCCAGCTACATATTAACAGTAACATGCCTTCCAGCTACATATTAATAGTAACATACCTTCCAGCTACATATTCTCTCTTTCAAAATCCACAATATAATACCTTTATAACCAGCACATCGTAACACAGAAAAGAAAGAAAAAAAAACTTGAACTAATCATCATCCACGAAACACATAACCTAAACCACAATAATCCCCAGTTGTTACTATGAATTTTTCTACATGAAAGGCATACCATTAATTAAACCTAATATACATACCTTACAGGAGAACTGTCTAAAGAAATTTCACAATATCATGTTTGTATATATGGTAATAATATGTATATGAAAAATATGTTTTCTTCATAAATCCTTATTTTCGCTGCATAGAATAAAGATCTTATTTTATGCTTGAAAACTGATGTTGCAGTTATTCCTTCCTCCAAATATTTTGTGCCTGGATATACTTGATAATAATCAAAGAAGGCTGAAAAATGTGGTATATAGAACATTAAATAAGTATCAGACTTAAGATCGATGGCATATTCCTTTATTTTCAAACTTAACCCTTAACCCACTAACGTGGAGAATATGGTGAGCTCCTAATAATACCAGCAGATGGCAGATGGGATTTAACTCGGCGTTTAAAGGGTTAAATATACTTCACAATGGGAAGTATAAACCAAAGTTTATATTCTATAAAATTTGCAGCCTGGCATTGGGGTGAACCCAGCCCCCTTTCCAATGGGTAATGGAGGCTCTTTACCTGTGTGAAAAGCAGCGAAGACATGAAGCTGAACACTCACCCCTATTTTGTGCCAAAGCCAAAAGGGTGCTATCCTTCTACTCTGCCTACATGCCTTCACAGCATGCACAGGGACAAATTTAGCCTTCTGTCACTTCTTATAACCTCAGGTAACATGTGTTACAAAATAGCAGGATCAGTATCTGCCTCAAGCGAACAATGCCATCTGCCATCAAGCAACCAGTGACCAGAAGTGACCCAGCTGGGCCATTCATTGTAATCATGAGGTAGACACACTCCTTCACATTGTCCTGTACCAGCTGCAGGTAAGATGGCAACTGTAGTGATACAAATATTTGGACAGGAAATTATGTCACCTGAGTTAGTGAAGGTGTGCATTCAGTAGGTAAAGCAGTGACATCATACAATTTTCACAAGGCTTTTCAGAATCAGAATATATGAAGCCATTACAGCATATACTTGTACAAGTGATTTCAGGCTGGATAACCAGAATTTAATTCCTGGTAGGGCAGGGCAAGAAGTTTTTCTCTCAACTGCTGTGCACAAACAGGCTCTACAGCCTGCCCATGGCTGGTCATTGTGCCCTTACAAACCAAACAGTGTGGATCTGTGTGTGCTGTACATTGTGATTTTGTTAGTAGTAAGACTTCTCAGCATTTCTGTGTACTGTTGGCCCTTTACCTATGGGCTAAGCAAATGACTACACAGCTCTATCTAGTGTCAAGATTAAGAAGTGCACAAATCTGTACTCGCCAGCAACACTTTCATGGCACAGTCCTTTGTCATTATCTTTTTTTAAAAAGTACAAGATATTTTAGCAAATGAAATGCTTTCATACTGCTCGGTGAGGACAAACCCTCCTTGGGATGGACGACATAAATTGTAATTGGCTGGTTTTAATTTCTCATACTTTTCAAAACCAACTTATATTGGTGACAAAAGCAGCTCCTTTTAAAGTCATTATATTGAAAAGAAATTAATTTTTGTTTCTACTGGCTTTACTTAAGTTCCTTTCTTACGCTTCTGGACTTGGCACAAATTCCCTTCTAAATTGGATATACTTGCAGTCTAACGCTTTTCTAACTTGAAATAAGATAAATGTTGAAAAGTCACTTGTAACTTATATCAGAAGCTGAACTGTGGTTCAGTATTCCCAGCAGTCACAAAAGAAAAATGTTTGATGGCAACAAAACACACATTTGTGCCAAGAAGGGACTCAATTTTGTTACCTTCTTACATCAATTACTAAATCACCCCAATTCTAGACATGGTACTTACAACACTGAAAGAACTACAGAACAATATTTGGTGAATGAAGTAAAAATATTGGGGTTTTTTTTTAGTTCAACAGATGATACCATGGAAAATTCTCATGCGGTAAGAATATTATCACAAAGATTGAGAGAGTGAAGGATATCCATGAACGCAATGAGGAAACTGGATGTATGCTTTTGTATTTATATTCTAAAATGCCATAATAATAATAATTACCATGTATGGCCAAATAAAGGCAACTTCCTCTTTCCCAATGGGATATTTCAAGACACAATTCGGAAAATATGAAAGTTTCAGACAGGCAGATATAAAACTGAAAAATAATACATTTGACAGCCCTTAAGTATTGTACGCGTATGAACATAATTCAATACATTTTTCTTGGCCATTATTTACCAGGAAATAGTGTCCCTGATGTATTACAGACACTTGCGAACTTCCACACTAGTTATACCATGGAAGATCTAGCACAAGTTGGAATTGAGTACACATATGCTCAAGTATTATGTATATTATGTATGCACAGTGGGGTTTGTATGAAATCCAAACTGCGACATACTGGAACCTCCTCAGTTGCAGCATGACAGCCCTGATGCCTGTGTCCTCATCCAGCAGTATTCTTCCACCACCTATTCTCCTTGTACATACTCTGAAGCAAAATTTGGTGTGCATTCAAAAATGTTACAATTTTTTTAACTTCTTTAAAAATTGTGTTACGTGTGAAACTGTGGAACTTTAAATCCAGTCAGGGAGTGTCTCTATGGCTTTGCTTGTACAGCAGCTCCTACTTTTGTGTGTGGCTATTTCTGGGAGAACCACCACCACCACCACCACCACCGCAACCCTAGTCTTGTATTTGAGCTTCTGCAGTACACTCTGGACCTGTCTCATTGTGATGGTAACAACAAATAAGGAATGTGTGGGTTACATAAAGAAGATACACCAGTCTTTTATATACTTTTAATTAAGATGTCACTGATATTCTTACAGGCAACACAAAAAGAAGCCACAAAATTGAGACGAAATAAATGTGAGTGTGAACACCTCTTTTGATTTGTACTTCTCTAGGCGCAACCATCTCTGCACATTTTTTCGATACCCAAAAGCAGTCAGACTTGCGAGGTTTATGAAAACATTATAATATTTATGTCACTTTGCTCCATATTACAGCAAAAGACTGCACTCAGCAATGCTCCATATAATAAAGTAGACAGAACCTTGAGTCAATCATTATAAAAACCCTTGATTTTATTCCTGTTCACATAATACAAGAGCACTGGACTAGAAAAACATAAAAATTTCAGTAATTGAATTACTTACTAATTTTCCAATTCATTTTCTAACTTTACAAGATGATGCACTGCAGAAATACAGCATATTTCCAATATAAACCAATATTTTGTCACTGTCACAAGAGTGAAGGGCCTAGGTGGAGGGATCCACATGTATGACAGAAGAGACTACAATTAAACCTACAATTGTTCGAAGTGCAAACTATAGCTGGTTACAAATATCCAACTCACTACAAACGATGTACTGAAGTGCAGAGCAGAAATGAATATATGGCAAGAAAAATTTCACAATTCAAAGTGCATACGAAGGACATCAAAACAATTTTGTTCCTGTTGCAGTTTCATATAAGATTTCTTTTAAAACAGATTTTTCAGGGATAATATGTTGTTGTGGATTTAGTGTGTCACATTTCCAACCTTTCTTTCTAAAATATCAGCTTACATTGCCTGTAAAATCGAGCTAAAGTCCTAACTTACAAGCTGTATACACGGCTCTGAAAACACCCATACGTAATATGACTAATGTGTTTCACATGGTTTACAAAACAATGTAATTGAAGAATGATCCCAAAGAGAATGATTATTATTTTGCTGCAAATAAAATAACATTCTTATCTGTCATCTACTCCATAGCCATCTCACTGTACATGGTTCACCTACTTTTACAAAATACAAGCGGATGTTACATGAAAAACTTCAATGTGTATGTGTGGGTAGATTAAAAAATACTGAAGTGTCAGTGATCCCAGTCCACATATATGAAACTTGCACAAAAAGAAAGAAAAAAAAATGGGAAGAAAGCATAGAGATGGCAAGTCATCCTACAATACATAAAAATCCTTTTAACATAAAAATTACAAGACAATCTAACAATTTTTTACAATGACACATAACGCATGCTGAATGGTATAAAACAATTGTAACTCACATACTGGCTGGTAAACCAGAAACTAGAATTTACTGTACCAATGAACAAAGTTAACTAATATGATCGATTTGTATGTTGATTCTGGTTCTCTGCCAATGTTTTTTATCCATCAGTGTAAAAAATTAAAAGGCTATTAAAAATCTCATTCCTTTTCTTAAATGTTGGTAACTACAGCACATACTTTAACAGAATTTGACAGTTTTACAAAAATGTGCAAGTTAACAAATTAGTATCAAAGATGTGGCCAACTCCACTAGTTCCAAAGCTAATCGTGCATGATCAGGAGTTCAGTCTATTGCATCAAGAATCAAATACTGACATCAGTTCAAGAAATCCCTTTCTCGAAACTTGCTAAGTGCTCTGCCCACAGTTTGAAAATTATTTTCTTTGGAAATGTTATAAACCTGAACAAGAATCTAACAAGAATGCAGCACATGGACAAGACAAGACGTAAGTATATGTCATACCTATGATTCCAGCTGGCATCACTATCTTGTTGGAATGGTCTCAGAAAAGTTAACTTACTTCACACACAATATAACACAGTTTCCTTCTGTTACACTGTTATACAGAATGCTCCATGATGTACTGGCCGAACTTCAGGAGCAAGTTCTACAGGTCATTTGGAACAAAAAAATGTAGGACACTACAGGTTGTCTTGAGGTGTTGTATCATGTTCCTGCTCACACACTATCTTGATTAGAGGCTGTGACTGCAAGGGGTGGTCAAAATGAAGCAAATGCCAACATACATCTCACAGTATTCCACACTGCACAACAAATACGGATGTAAACAAAACTTTCAGGAAGATAGGTTCCTTGTATGTGTGAATGCAGAGCGTGAACAACAGCACGGAGATCAATGTTCTGGCAGCAGTTCACTGAAGCCCACGTACAAATATGCGAATTTCCAGGATGACGCCTGTAGCACACACAGGTACTGCTCCATAACAGTTTCTAGCTCTGTCACTTTTAAAGAGGAAACCCTGCCTTGGCAAGAGATCACACCATGTATAACTTTGTGAACAGCTGCAACCACAGCCACAAATTCTGCTTGACATTCTGTTTAGAAATGGGGCTCAAGTTACCTGGGATGATATAACCATCAATCCACACAAGGAAGCACAGTTGCTTTTAACATTTCAGTTAACATGTGGTCTAATGTTGGGTGGGGTATTTGGCAATGACTTGACTGAATCACAGGTTATCAAAGTATGTATAACAGGACTACTTTTCTTTTTCAAAAAATAAGTTACCATTACATTTAGAACATGCGTCTTTTAGAACACGAAGACAAATGTGGCTACAACATGATGATGAACCTCCACATCTCAGCAGAATGGAAACTAAACTTCTAAATGTGGTTGGACAGAACAGGTAGGCTGGGCAGTTTGGTTCACAAGTTCACCCAAGCTGAAAGTGTGTCATGGTGATAAACCAGAAGCAAGGCTCTAGTTACTACCAAACATTAATGAAGCTGCTGTTGGTCTTGTGCAGTGGCAACATTCAAGGATGTAATAACTGGCAGAATTCAGTCTAAAGATGGACATTTCACATGTGCTACAGCAACCTTGAAATTAAAATTCTGTAAATTTTTAAAATGACAAGAAAGGAAGCTGAAAATACATTTTTCAGTAAATCACTAAGATTGTATGTAACTTGATACAGGTGTCAAAATTACCTACAATTTATCAAACATTCTTTGCTTCAAGTGACTTGTAGAACACACACCCAAAGTTCAGACAATGAGTTGGAGAACACACGTGTATCTGGGAACTGTGCTTTTCTGGGTTATTATGCAGCCAGTAGTGGCAACTTCTGACCACTACTCGCTGCATAACAACCCACAAGAGTGCAGTTCTCATCTACTTTGCGGCAAAAGCCTGAAATCACACACATATATTCAATAACATTCAAACACAACACCTGAATGTAATGAGATCTTATTAACATCATGACAGCCCTTTACATCTTTTGACCCTCCTTGGTTGCAACTGAGTGTGTGTGTGTCACATTGTTCCAGACCTTATGTCCAGTCACCAAGTGCTGGACTTCAAGGACTGCTGCTGTTGATCAGCTTCACTGTGTCCTCTGTACGAGTAAGGTGCCTCGGGATCCAGGGCAATTGGCAGAATAATCTTGGGTCGTTTGTTGGGCATGGTTCCGATACAGCAAGAGAACTCCGATCCTCTGACCATAGTAACCAACATACTCCATTTACCAAAACACAAATTTATTATATCTAGCAATTGAGGGGCACAACGTGCTTTTTAATATGGCAAATAATAATAATGACAGTCACTGGTCTTTAAGCCTGACTCTTGCCCGTCTAATCACCGATCACCTGAACAGACTGACTATTAACAATCTGGCAACACTTTTCTGCATTAGCTTACAGCAAAACTATCCAAGAGGAAACTCATGGCGAAACCATGCCAATGTACTACTTTCGGCCAGTAGCCCCGCACCTTGTGTACAACACCTTATGAAACCTACAGCACATCCCCTTAGCAAATTCTAGAATGCTCTGAGGTCTGTGACTGGTTAGTTTCATGTGAGATCTCATGCCATATTGGTAGTACAAATAAGCAAAACCTAATCAGGTTGTCATTGACAACTGTGGCCACATGACTTCTCATCTTGAGGACCTAACCTTCAGTATCTATGTGAAGTCATGGAAACACCAAGCAATGAACATGGCATGACTCCAATGTACTGCTACAGTTCAAGACAAAAAAGGGCAAGAAATAAACAGCCTATTAAATACTCGATAAAAGAAAACATGTTCCATTTGGTTGCTAACCCCTGGTGGCACTTGGGGATAAAATCTTGATAATTTAAACTGAGATTGCCCATAGGAACAATCTATTATACACCCTCAGATCACTGAGGCACCTTGTGGCAATAATCCGCAAGGGTCGAAACAGGCAAAGGACTTGAATGACATTAATAAAAACTCATTACGTTTATTATGCTCAGATGGTTTATTTGACTGTTATTTATTGCTTCAAACAACCAGCTGAAGATTTGGAACTAATGTCATCAGAGTGGAGATGTCGCTGTCACCTACCCAATTGATTGCTGCACCACATACTTGTTATGGCACCACATGTGTAGTGCATGGACAGAATCACCACTGGCTACTGCGTGAAATATAATCTAGTAGTGGGGATAGTTTTATAGTCTCTAGATCAGAGCATTTTGAGCAAAGATACCAGTACAATTACAAATTATTCCATCTTATCATTACAAGTATAATTAATAACTATTTATAATACATCACAGCAATTAAACTTGGGGTGGTAGTGGGGGGCGGGGGCAATCATTGACACCATATTAGAGAAGAAGGTGTATCCAGAAATGTACATAATAATGAGGTGAGCAAACTTAACAGGGGAGGGGGGGGGGGGGGGG
>Ga0268261_10002737_pt1 | contig 12712 bp, 5 predicted proteins | sample TergutNc150P1_FD_190353 | JGI IMG/M metagenome (GOLD analysis project Ga0268261, IMG submission 190353) | Nasutitermes corniger P1 segment gut microbial community from laboratory colony in Florida, USA - Nc150 P1 (SPAdes) (version 2) | ecosystem: Host-associated > Arthropoda: Insects > Digestive... | reverse complement strand
TATTTGTCTGTTGTGAGTGTCGTGTGTTGTCAGGTAGAGGTCTCTGCGACGAGCTGATCGCTCGTCCAGAGGAGTCCTACCGACTGTGCTGCGTCGTTGTGTGTGATCTAGAAACATCAAGAATGGGTGCTCCATATATGTATGACATTAGTCACCTAAGGGTTAATGATTTAACCCTTATCCTGCTAACATGGAGAAAATGGTGAGCTCCTAATAATGCCAGCAAATAGCAGATGGAATTTAATTCAGGTTTTAAAGGGTTAATAATGGCTTTACATGAATGGAACTGTTGTGGTTGCATGATACCAATGTAGTTTGCATCCAGTCACTGTACTTCCATCTCCCACTCCATTTATGTAAAAAAGACAGCTTCAGACAAATAAGCCACATGACCCCTCACATCAGAAATCACTTACATCCACTACCTGAAGCATGTTCACATTATTTCCCATAATCCTGTACATCCAAGTCACTGCTGAGACATAATCTTACCAATGACCACAGTTGTTTACTATTTTTACTTTGTGTTAGGTACTGTTACAGACTACAAAACTTAAATGCAGATGTGTGAAGGGCGGCACAATGAGCAACTATGTGTTCAGATGTTTTTCTTTTTTATCAGTCATATGAGAAAACAACTGAAGAAATTCAGGAGCAACTAGACGATATAGATAAGCAGATCCATATACAGACAAAAGAAAATAAAAAGTTGGACATGGAAGTTGCAAGTCTCAGTGTAGATATTAATGAGCAACAGTTACTTCAAGATTTGGAACTGAAATCAAGACAAACTGAAGCTGCAAAACAGAGGTGAGGTCTGAGCTTAAGATGGAATTAGATTACTTCTGTGAAAAGTTAACTGACTTTTAAGAGGTTTTATTCGGTAACAATTTTGAAAGTAATATAACATTTGCCAAATGTGAACTGTTTTATTCGCTGGCAAATTAATAAACAAAAAGTAACTTCTGACTTCAGGGGAATGGGTTAATGCTATAAAGCACAACAAACCCTTACCACTTGCAGGAGTCACATTATTGAAAATTCCTACAAATGGTGAAACCACAAAGCTCAAAGTTACGACCTTATGAATCGGGTTAGGGCAACCCCACGCATACATGACATGTTGTGTAAACAGCTCATTAATAAACATAAAAATGTAGTTGCTGTTGACCAGAATGTTGCCACTGTGTTCCTGGCTGAAAGTTGGCAGGGTGATTGAACACCTTACAGTACATAACTGAGGGATCATCCATTTTTGCCCTCAGGCATTACAGCAAACACAGGTTTCTACAGGTCGGCATAGTTTGAGGATCTGGCTTGGATATTTGACCACTGGGGTAGGGACTCCTCACCACTTAAACATCTGATGACAGAAACAGATCCACATTCCAAAATGTATTTGGAAAAACCTGTGATGGAAAACAACACAGAGATACTAGTGACATTTATTGCGATAACTTTCACAGACCTTTAGACTGATGTGAGCCATACAAGTTCTTCCCAAAACATCTAAAATTACTGTGCAGCTTTGAGCAATTTTTACTGTTAAGCTATTATAATTCTGTTTCAGGATGGCATCCATTGTTAGGCGCAGTCAATTGGTAGCTACAATTAAAAAACAACATACCGAAATATTAGTTCTACAAGCAGAATTGGAATCACTACGTCTGAAAACTTATCCCACGCTCACATACAAGGCATTAATATAAAAGTATCACATTCTATTGCATTCAAATCACTTTACAAAGAAACATTATTTCACCTGTTCCAGCACAATACTTTCTTATTCATTTCTCTAATGTGGATACACGTCATGCAGTTTTCAGCAGTAACTTTATAAACATTACTGCAAATATATTAAACCACATGAAAAGATTGTTCACACATACATTTCACCTCTATATAATGTTGTATCCAGTTAATTCTAATGCAAAGAGAGTTACTGTTATTTTATGGCACACATATATGTGTAGGATGTTCATTCTGAATCAAGAATTAAGACATGAGGGAGAAGGCATAATCTCTAGGAATGCACCACACGTCACAACCTTCATAGTGGGTGTGATAACTTAGGAGAATCCCTCTTGTTTTCTAAAATAAAATTCACAATATCTGTAATTATGTTTATTTCAAAATGATATTGTTGCTTGGTACAATTTGGATTTCAATCTTGATAATGTTTTAAGTTTAGGAAACTACTAAATGACATTATAAGCTACTTCTCAGTTATAACTCAATGTTGTAAATGTACTCGTAAAAAGATCTGGGTGCACCAAATTGAAACCAAGACGTAGTTTTCATATCCCACAATGTCAATACAATTCTGGTCAGCTAAAGAACACTTAATGAGATTTACAATCAAAACAACTTTTACAACCAGTTTTGTGTAATGATTAAATTACGGTGAAGTTGAAATATCCATATCTTCAGTATTAGCCTGGTCATCACTTGCATTCCTGTCTTCCCCAATACTTCCTTCTCCTTCACTCTGTTCACTGCCATCTTTATCATTATTTTCATTATCTGCAGTATCAAATCCCTCTTCTTCTTCATCATAATTTCTGGGGACTTTAGTACCAGATGGTTTTTCACCATCTCTTTCTAATATGTCTTTCTTGTCTCGCTTCCTTCTCTCTTTTTCACTATCCCTATCTTTCTTGTCTGACTCATGACTCTTTTCTTTATCTCTCTTCCTATCACCATCACGTCTGCTTCTTGATCGACTCCTAGAACGTCTTCTTGATGGAGAATGTTTGCTGTGACCAGAACGAGGTGGAGACTTACTTCTTCTTCTGGAACGAGAACCACTTCTACGTCTGGATGGAGAATGACTTTTGCGCCTAGAATGTGGGCTCTTCCTACGGGAAGGTGATCTGCTCTTTTTTCTAGGTGGGGATCTACTCTTTCGACGTGTGGGGGAACGATGACGAGACTTTGAAGGAGATCTTGAAGACTTAGATTTCTCTCGAGAACTTTTATCTCTGTTCTTATCCTTGCTTTTCTCTTTTGATTTTTCTATATCTTTATCCTTCTCCTTATCTGACTCACTGTCTTTCTTCCCTTCAGCAACTGGGGTTGCACTGCCCTCGGCACATTCATTTTCAAGACTGGTTTCTTCCAACTTCCCTTCTGCATCACCTTCCTTTTTAGAAGTATCTCTCTTGGAGTCTTTCTCCTCCTTGTCATCTTTTTTCTCATCCTTCTTTTCTTCTTTCTTCTCATCTTTCTTATCCTTTTTGTCATCCTTTTTTTCTTTTTTGTCATCCTTTTTATCCCTTGATTTCTCATGGCTCTTTGAGCTGGATTTTGATTTAGAATGGGATCGCCTTGATTTAGACCTTGAACGTCTCCTGCTATGAGACCGCGACCGTGAATGACTTCGGCGACGACGCCCTGAGCTTCTGGACCGTCTCTTCTGATCTCGTGATCGTGTACGTGAGCGTTTGGACCTGGACCTTGATCTTCTTGATCTTGAACGAGAACGTTCCCTATTTCGGGAACGCCTCCTTGATCTTGATCTTGTCCGTCGACTACGTGAACGAGACCTACGCCTTGAAGGTGAACGAGAGCGTCGAGAACGAGAACCACTACGACTTCTCTTTTTCTCTTTTGCAAGAAGCCCAATGACTGGATCTATGGCAGCAGATATCAGATTCTGGGCTTCCTTAACTCTAGACATGGCCTCTTCTATTTCTCTCTGAGCAGCTTCATTGCTTTTGGCCTGGGGTTTAACTATTGCTTGTGTTGAGTGATAAACTTTAATGTTCTTACCATTCAGTTCTTTCCCATTCATTTGCAGTGCTTGAATTATGCTATTTTGGTCTGAGAATTCCACTAATGCGTACTGCTCTACGTCACCTTCTCTAGTACAGAATCGAACATACTTCACCTCTCCAGCTGTAGAAAAGAAATCCATTAAATGCTGTGTGGAAAGTGAATTTTCAATCCCAGCCACAAGGAGAGTTCTACGTATCTCTTCTATCCGTCTACCATCCAAAGTTGCTGGAAGAGGTGGATAGAGAGGTAATCCATTGGATGCCAGTCGGGGATCATGAGTCGTCACAACCTGATTAGGAGGGAGTCCTTCTAGCTGATTAGTCACATGTGGAGGAAGTTTAGGTTCTGCTGGAAAGAGGCCTGGTACCATTGTTCCCTGATTGGTTAATTCCAATGCTCTCTGTTCATCAGGAATTTCACCACTTTGGAAAGGAACCACAATAAGGGCTCGATCTATGAAAACCGTGTTGGTCATATGCTGTGCAACTCCTACACATACGGGATCATGAAATTTTACGTAACATATTCGGGACTGAACAGGTACTGCTACATCACGTATAGTTGGGTAAAGCCTTATATCTTCAATCTTTCCCAGATAGCCAAATAATGTTTGCATTTGATCCCGGGTGGCTTGAGGTGCAATATTTGTAATCTGCACAACTTTGCTACTTCCAGTCATGGTGACAAGGCTACGTAATGTACAGAAACGGTCAGATGATAAGCATACCTGAAATAAAATCAGAAAATATATATAGTAAATGCATACTTACTGTATGTATACAAATACAGGAAAACCAGTTTTACATTTTTCTAGCACAAACACCAGAGCTTTTTCAAGAATTGTATTGAAATTCCCCTGCTTTGGGCCCAGAAAATGCCTATCACATTAAATTTGCTTCCTTTAATACCCTCTATTTGTTTCCTTATATATTTTGTCATATATTCTGTTCCACTACACATAATTTTCATTCCACATTGCAGTTATTGGTTTCTGTTGCAAGTTTAATGACAGTTAATTTAAAATTGACATCATAACTGCAATACACTGAGTTTGCAGTTTTAGATACTATAGTACCTTTCCTTTCAACCTACGATTTTTACAGAAAACTGAGAATGTAACAGTTTCTTCCTTGGAAGTTAGCTGTCAGTGTATCAGTAATGCAACTGGAAGGGTAAAATTATGTAAAATTATTGCAGCAGCTGTGTAACCATCTTTATTGACCTCACTGCAACAGATACCAAACCATTCGCTCTACTCCTAGAAGATGGCTAACTCTGTGGTGACACCCTATTTTTCAGATGATGATTTAGGAAAAATTTCTAGTCTTATTTAGGTATATATGGTAAATGTGTACATCTGTGTGTCCCTCTTTTCAGTTCCTGGACCAACACTGTCAGGAAAAATGTGTAAAATTTATGCCAATGAAGCTGTTCAAATGCCTTACTTTTCAGTTGATAATCAATGATAAAATATGGCAGGCATATGAACATTTTCTTTCGCGTTTGCTTTCACAATGATAACAATCATTATCATCTAGTTAACATAAATTTGGGCCACTTCTTGACCCATTTTGATCTCACACTTCTAGTAGTATTTTATTATCCTTGGTAATCTATTATGAGGCATGCTGTATAAATGTTGCAACCAATTTCTTCTGTATTCCTGTACTGTATCCAAAACTGGGGTTATGTTCTTTTGCCATCTCTGTTTTATAATCTGTACAAGTGTACCCTGCCGTTTTTCTCATATATTCACAATCACTTAATAATTTCTGTGGGCATCTTCTGCACCGAATCTCATCCAAATTGGACGGAAATATAGACAATATAGAAAATATGAGGAAACTTTAATTTACAGTACAGGTTTCACTTCACCGATTTTCACGATTTACAATTACTCACCGCCATTACGTGGAGCTCTTCTGTACAGAATTTCACCCAAACGGATCACGTAATATGGAAAGTACAGGCGGAATTCATTTATGCGCTTTAGGTAAAGTATGACTGTCACAGCCCATTTATACGAAACTCACACTTGCTCTACCTTTTGTAAAGAACGCCAATCTCGAATTTCATAAACATTCGTCGAAATGTTTAGTCGCTCACACTGGCTCAAAGACGAAAGAATGCAGTGCACACAAACGGCGTTTTGTAATTCGTAAAGAACGTACACCATAGTTAAAGAAAATAGTATTTCACGGCACGACTGGAGCTGCAAGCCAGTGACAATGCACGTTTGTAATTTCATGCATAGTTATTATTTTAACAATTACTTACACTTACCAAAGATTAATATTTTATATCACCACATATATGAACAATCGACAGATCCAACACTAAAGTTTGAGTACGACACTAGCAACACCACAACGCTGTTGTTATCACCTCTGCCTTCAGCATTAGTAGGGCTGTAAACTTGTACTAACAAATGCTTCATTAATATAGCTGTTATAAACAACTCTGACTCACATTACAAAGAAAATGGATTAGTACACCTGAATGGCAATTAAAATGGCAATAACATTCTCACTACCATGTTTGTATCAAATGAGTATGTTACATACTTAATTCGTCCTACGGTGTAAGTGTGTTGGCAGCAATGACAAGCTGAGTAGCCATGTTGGCACAATTCAGTTGTGTTCATTGACCGAGTAGTAAGATACTCTGTGTGTTCACACGCGTTTAATGTATCTGAACAATATGGCATTGCCCCATAATGCATCACGGCGATACGTTAAGGTCTCTGGCGTTTTCAGCAGCGACGTGTGTTGCGTTTGAGGTGAGTGCAGACGTATAGTGTGAAATTCGTCCGTAATTATCTGTGCATCTACTGTGTATATGGCCATTCTTTATTTCGTACGATTGACGAATTTCATTTATGTACTAATGCTAAGAATGTATGTTGTGGCTGTATGCTGTCTATGGTGAATATTTTATTCACATGCCGTGTTCCAGGTTGGTAGTGCAGACCTTACCGTATCGCACGAGTGGTAAGGATGAAGTTGAATAAACATGTATCAGCATCGCGGAGGAAGAATCGAAAAAGGCATTTTACAGCCCCATCCCACATCAGGAGGCGATTAATGTCTGCTCCACTGTCGAAAGAACTTAGGCAAAAGTACACTGTTCGTACAATGCCAATTCGCAAAGATGATGAAGTTCAGGTATGTGGTCATTAATTTTTGATTAAAGTTGTCAGTTGCCCGATCCACATTTGTACTTGTGAACGAACTTCTCAGTGTGAAGTACTGGAACAAACTGGAGACCGGTTCCTGTCTTCCACCACCCTTTCCGTGTTTTTACCCCTGTGTGTTGTCATCCTTAGCATCTGTGTGTTTGTAAACTGCAGTGTGAGACAGGGTAGAAGCCATCCTCGCTTTACTTTTGATGCGTGTACTGCATTTGTACCGCCATAGTACAACAGTGTTAATGTGTGCTTCGTTATTGACAACAACGTTTCCTCCATGTATCGGTCATTTGACCACGTGTAGGGGAACGTCTTGTGTAGAAGTACCGAAGGTGACTGCAGAATATAAGTATATTTTTACTGTTAATGTTTTTAAAATGTGTAAAAGCAAGACTCTAGGATCTAGTGTAGAATAGTGACTTTAGCATGTTCTGTGATGCTGGTGATACTCTGGCCTAATTAGGTGACCCAGCTTATTTGTGTTTCCACTTTGTTTGCTTGTGTATCACTGCGTTTGCTTTGTACAGGGGAGAGTGGTAAGACTTAATCCCTTTTATGGTTGCCACCTGTTTTTATTGAATATTTAAAAGTAATGTGAAATAAATTACTATTCTCAGAAAAGTGAACCCCAGAAAAATAAAAAGTTTGTTTGTTGCAAGGAGGAAATAACTCTCATTTCACTTCTTGGGGGGACATCTGTTGGTTTATTATAAATGAAACCACAATTAAATACTAAGAACAATAGTATTTCTGATTAAACAAGTTGTAAAAATAAGTAGATACTGTTAACTACTGCAGCCATTAAACTCAGTCATAACTGTTGTTAAATTTGTTCTTCAAATTTTTGAGCCTGACAGCATAAGATGATGACACAGACTTGTTTTTCTGTGCCGTTAGAGCATGTTGTTATGAGTCTTTAATTCAGTTACAAAGTAAATCTCTTTATCTTGATATGATAGACTTCACAGGGACTTTACATTTATGTCAAGAATATTTAACTCAAAAATATGATTTCTTAGAAAAAACATGAAAGTCTATCATATCACAAATCTTCATAAAAAATACACTGGCGGTCACATAAATACAATATGAAGCATATTCGATTTGAAATTAAATCTCTGAAACTCAATCTGATTAAAAACAATGCCCGTCATCCTCTCATTTCACGAATACAAGATTTGTGATGCAATCACTCTCACAGTTGGGTGCTATCTATATTACAGATGTTGTTAATGTCTGGCCATTTCAGTCACTGATCCTTTTCTCTTCTTCTATAGTTGATGAGTATTTTGATTAGGTACCTTTATTATCTTCTTGACATAATACTTTACTGACTTGGTTGTATAACTTGCAATGACCCATTTCCAGCTCCTGGTTCAAATTCAGTCATTTTTTGCCATTTGAATTGTACAACAAATTGCCATATTTACAGTTGTGCCTTCTGAAATTACTATTGAATGGTAGTGATTGGCATAATAAGACTTGCAGACTGTGGAGTTACGGTAACCAAGATACATTGGAACCAAATCAGTGGTGGAAGATACAATGTATTTGCAGTTATTGTAGGTGCACATACTTCACAGTAGATCAGGGTTTGAGTTTCCTGCAGTGTTGCTTGTAGATACTTCTGTCTGTTACCATTGCTGATGCCCAGGCCTAGTTCACTAGCTCAGTCAAAGTAACATTCCATGAGATCACTGTTTTGTGCAAAACTTAGAATCTGTACAACATAAATATACAATGGAGTCATGTGATGTGACTGGTTTAGAATAGTTTGTGCCAGGCATATTGCAGAATTGCTTGAAATTGATACTGATTTTTCTGCATTAGAAGGTTTAGGCTATATTTCTTTATGCCTGGGGATAAGGCGTTTGTCCGTCTGCTGATTGAATGCCATGCCTTTTTCTTTATGAAACTGGAAGTTTCTTGTTCAGGGGTCCATAAGCCCCAGGTGAATAAATTTTGTACAGTGATTTTCAATGTAATTTTTGGAGAGTTCTCCTTTCATTCCTCACATGTAAAAATGTTTATCAGTTCACATTGAGCAGAAAGTACCACATAACAGGTCACATCACTCTGGAATTGTGGGTCTCCGGTGTGGAACTCACTTATGTGACTGTCCCTGGCACTTAGAATTTGAAGGTGGCTCCTGGATTTTTTGAAAATGTGTGGATGTCTTGTTTCACGAAGCTGTGTCCTGTCGTCTGTGCTGCTTTGTGATGTACAGTGTCATATGTATGGGAAAGAACTTGTATTGTGGGGTATATTGCTTTAAACCAAGGTCATTCCTGAGCAGATTTCCATGTGCTGCATTGATAAGACAATGTCCACTATCTCTCAGGCCAAACTTGTGCTGTTATGTAAGCTGCTGTTAGCTGAATGGCCATTGAAGTGTTGCAGCTTTAACTTTCTAAAGCCTACTGGTTACGTGATACACCAACAGGTTTAACATTCAACAACTGTACGCTCTGCCCACACTGTATTTGTGTGTTTTGTATTTATCTGAGAACAAACAACGACTTGTGCCACTTACAGCATAAACTGATTGCTTTTTATAAACGAGATGAAAAGTGTTTACAGCACGGTACAGACTGGGTCTTTAAATAAAGCGGTCTGCGCTTCATCTTTAAAGGGTTAACACATGCTTTAGAAGTCGGGACACTAATAATGTTTGGTAAAAGAATACAGCTGATTAACAATATTAAAGTTTGCACATGTTTCATTTGTGTTAGCAACTGTTTGGTTTTATTACATGCTTATTAATTGTGGTAGAAGTGGACATTCATATATATAACATAAAACTCACTGGTTCATATTTGGAAGTGAAATGATGAACTAAACCATTCACAGATGAGGCAGGTGTTTGGATAGTGTGTGGTTGTCGTTGCCTGGGTTCTCCAGAGTGATGTGCTGCCCTCATTGTTCAGCCTGTGTCCTGGTGAAAGTATGGCACTGATTACCCTAATTCTTCCTGGAAGCAGCTGGAGAATGTGTGTGCATTAAGAACTTAAGAATGTTTATTTTTTCCCCCTAGGTTGTAAGAGGTCATTACAAGGGCCAACAAGTTGGGAAAGTTGTACAGGTGTACAGGAAAAAGTTTGTTATATACATTGAAAGGATTCAGCGTGAGAAGGCTAATGGTGCCAGCGTTTATGTTGGAATACACCCTTCAAAGGTATGGTTTATTTAATTTTATGACTTGGTGCCCATACATAGAGAAATGTTCCATTTAACAGTGTTCTCATTTGCTTCATTGATGAATGACATATGAGTATGGAAAGACCCACATTATTTGTGAGTCTACATATAGTTGGGCTATTCTTATAATAAAACCAACGAGATGCGCCATATACCTACTGCTGTGTGTACAGTGCCAGACTCCTGATGGTGGACAGAGAAACTGTCCAAAACATGTAGAGTTCTATTCCAAAAATAAATTTGAGATACTAGCGCATCTCGTTGGTTTCATTATAAGAATATATCACGATGCACGGTCCTCTGAATGTCAAATAGTTGGGCTATATTCACAAAATTTTCACAGATGCATATATATGTGTAACAAACATCAGGCAAGGGATTCAGAAAACTTTGTTTGCTCCAGACTGTAATTGTGAAGTTGAAGATGGACAAGGATAGGAAGAAAATTATCGACAGGCGATCAAAAGGACGATTGGCAGCATTGGGTAAGGAGAAGGGAAAGTACACGGAAGAAAGTGCTGCAGCAACAGCGATGGAAACATCATAGACTGTGACACTAAATTTTGTAACATCAGTGCTGTTTAATAAATGTAAGAGAATTTATATGAATGTTCAGTTTGTATCATACTGTATGTACCCAAATGTAAAACCTCAATGCTTTCCTAGTTCATAATCTGAGAAGTAGGAAGTGAAAAAGTGGTCCATGTCCATGCAGTAAAGGCATATAGGGGGGGCACAGTTACGGCTGCACTTGTTCTTATCCTTGGCATTAGATAGACGTGATTGGTGGTGCCCCTGGTGGGATTCAAACCCCATATCCAGCCTGTAACCTAGTCACTGTACCAACTTGGTTGCCCTGGCTCCCAAAATAGTAGGTTATCTTATAAGCATGCACAGCATTAAACAGATTTTGTATAGGTATGTTCCTTAAAACTGGTGTGTGCGCGAGGGGAAGCGTCTTATATGCAGGGTTGTCTTGTATTTGGGTAAATATGGTATATTATTTCCTGTAGTTGTGTGATCCACATGATGAACACAAATGATGCACTTGTTATTAAATTCATATATTCACATACAGAAGGCGTAACAGTAAATGTGTTGTTTTGTGTTGAATTAACTAGAAGTTTTAAAACATGCACAGGTGAAGCAAGATTTCACCTCTTCTGCGCCTTTTCTAATTGCTTTTTAACATTTTTTGTATTTGTCTACTTCAGTTAAATTGTTGAATGAAGCTGAAAGAGTTAGAAAGACCAAACTGCGCTTCGCTACCCCTGTACTTACACTGGAACAAACCATGTTCATGATAGTAGTGTAAGTAGACTGTGATGCAGTTTGTGGTTTGAAAATAAGAATTTAAGTTGCTGTGTTGACTTATTCTGTTAGCCTGGTTACAGTGGCTTCGGTGGTCTAGTGGTTAGCGTGCTGGCCTCTGGTACCCAAGATCGCGGGTTCAAAGCCATCGGATTTTTTGGGCAAAAAAATCCTCAGCACGCCCTCCTTCGGAGGGGAAGTAAAGCCGTCTGTCCCATGTCGTAGATTTGCGGCATGTTCAAGACCCCTGGAAATTACGTGGAAGTCGGGTTTTCAGGCAAAATTTGTCGGCCATTTCTCGCCCATTTGCGTTCCTTGCTACCGGAGGGCTCTCGTCACTTGACGAGCGCCTCTGGGGTTGACGGGCGGAACTAAAGGCCCCGCTAGCTTACGGCCGAGGTGTGACAGGGTGGTAGCCCCGTAACCACGATACCGGTCTACCAGGCTAGCCTGGTTACATATCAGTGTTCCATTCCAGTACTTTTTATTTAAAACTTGTCTCACAAAGTAGTAGTGTACATGCTGACTCAAAAATTACTAACAGATGTGGCTGCAGCTGCAATATGAATATGCTTTATAATATGTATAAATACATGTAATAAGATTGTTATCTGAAGACCAAGAAAAAATGAGTCATTACCACCATTAAAATGAAACTAAAATTTACAGTAATGTGGAGAAACTGTCATGTGACTTAAACTGATGTGCCATTTATGGCACCAATTTGAACATGGTATAAATCATGTTATTTTGCTTAACTTGATGTGAGTTGTCATACAAAAAGATGTGAACAAAAAAAAAATCTTTTTCACAGTAAAAAAAACCATGTAGTTCGGAAAGTTCTGAAGTTCTTGCCTCTTTAACACATCTGATGCACATTTTGCTGAAGAAGACACACATCACATTCGAATCAGAGTGAATCTAAGACATCAAGGTTTCGTACTGTAAAAAAGGCGTGTTTTGTTTTCTGCCGCTTGTTAGAGCCAGCTTGTTTAAAAAATGAAGTTATGTGCATATTTTTACTTGCGCCACTCTGCTCTTCTTCCTCATCTGACCTGGAACAATAGAATCATTGCACACTTATGAAGAATGGGCAATTTGCTGATATTAACAAACACCTTTCTCAACAATTTAACCCTTTAAAACCCCAATTAAATCCCATCTGCTATTTGCTGGCATTATTAGGAGCTCACCATTTTCTCCACGTTAGCAGGATAAGGGTTAAATTATTAACCTTTA
>Ga0268261_10002736_pt1 | contig 12713 bp, 14 predicted proteins | sample TergutNc150P1_FD_190353 | JGI IMG/M metagenome (GOLD analysis project Ga0268261, IMG submission 190353) | Nasutitermes corniger P1 segment gut microbial community from laboratory colony in Florida, USA - Nc150 P1 (SPAdes) (version 2) | ecosystem: Host-associated > Arthropoda: Insects >... | reverse complement strand
AACATATTCCTGGATAGGATGCTATGTTCCTGTTCCCGTCGTCAGCTCCAACTGACGTACCTCGTGACGTAATGTCTATCGACTATTAATTATCCCGTGAGATTTCCCACAATCTCACACGTTAACAACGAACATATTCCTCAATAGGATGCTATGTTCCTGTTCCCATCGTCAGCTCCAACTGACATAACCGTGTCTCTCTACGCGAGACTTCTCAGCCTTGCTGAGGTATAACGTTGTCTCCACACTTGACTTGCGCGAATCCGGTCGTCTCCCATAACGACACACCGAATAAACATAGACTCACATTGGCTCCGTGCCGGTCCAGTCAACGAAAACATATCAGACATTACGCCATTACTGGAATACACTTCTCCCCCGTGTGACATTCCTGCTCTACCAGCCTACTAAGCAAGTGGACTACTTCGTACGACCTTCTCACCCAACCTTGAAATCAGGTGTATTCGTAAACGTATATGCAGCTCGCTACAGAGTGCTGCCCGCAGCATAAACCCGTCAGCTGTTATGCTGACTGTACCGTACTGACGTCTGTGATAAAAACAATAACAACAAAGGAATTTTGCTCGCGTTTCCCAGCTATATGAATTCCCTAGTTAGTGATAGCCCACGAGAAGTTAATATCGAGGGTTTTCTTCACCGGGCGAGTTTTTCATTTTGGCTCGCCGTCTTTGCCATTTGGGGCATTCTTTCGCAAAATGTCCTATGCCCTGGCACTCATAACACTGGAGTGCCGTCTTTGGACTTTTCCTATACGTATTATCACATTTCGTATAAAAGCTCTCCTTGGATGGATCTAATTTTTCCGCCTGATCCACCGTAAGGCCTAACGATATCGCCTGCTGGATGTTTTGAGGGTTAGAAAAAGACATTGTTTTCCTGGGGTGCCAGTCAAGCCAGAGACAAATGCAGCCAAAAGCATTCGCTCCGCATTCTCCTGGTGAATGCGTTGGGCCTGAGGATCGTCTACTTTACAGACTAATTTTTGCGCTAGGGCCCTACATCTATCGGCGAACTCTTGGGGCCCCTCGTTCCTGCGCTGTTTCGCAGTCTGTAGTTGCATATAATGGAAATGTTCCGTGTGCACATCTTTGAAATGTTCCCGAAATATGGCCTTAAACGTCTGCCATGTTACCGTTTCCCTATGGAGTTCTGGACATGAGAAATAAAAAGTCCTAGCAGATTCCGCTAGCTTTATGACTGCTACCTGGAGACAGTCTGCCTCCGCCCAATGCCCTATTTTAGTCGAGCCCTCTATGCTCGAGAAAAATTCCTCCAGCGAGATGGCTGATTCCGCGCCAGACCATTTTGGAACCAAGGAAACCAAGGACAGATCCTTGTGGGCAGAGGGGGGTGTTGTACTCAATCTTTCTCTTAAGCGCTGAATTTCTAACTGCGCTTCGCTCAGTTCGAACTTCAGACGTGCTTCCGAATTCATCGTGGCTCGTTAAAAATTTGGAAGTATACCTGACGTAATTATCCCTCACCAGTGACAAAATCCAATTACAATTTCCCCAATACAGTACTTGCTACACTGAAAGTTGCCGTACTAACGTAGTGCGTGGAATCCGAATCAACAATGCAAATGCTAACTGATTAAAAGGACAACCGCTGCCTACCAATGTAACGACCCGGTGACTGTCAAACCACCATTTGTCACCAATGCCCGACCCGGTGTTAGTTGAACCACCGATGTCGTCTGAGTATTGACCCTGAGGGGGTCGGGTCGTGGCCGATGCCACTGACGTAATGGTCCGGGATGTCGCCGAACCACCGGTTCCTACAGGTAGTGCCTGAGTAGGAGTGCGTAAGCTACCCTGACACAAGCACTGGGTTTGGCCCTTATCAGGGACACAGGATAGGGTAGATAATGCTGCCACCAACCAAGAGAACTTGGTACGAATCGAACCTGGGGTGGTGAGAGGACAATAACCAATACGCAGATATACAGTGGTAATATAGATGTATATTCTGAAGTGAAGTGACTAGTAAGAATGACAATATTAACAATGCGTAATATAACACGTAGGCTGTCACACCTCTACTGGTTACGCCGGGGGAGTATAGAGTTGAACCGAAATTTAGCGGTGAGCATACACCGTGGTACTGGCAATGGGCTCAGCCCGACTTACCCCTAATCACAGCGAGTGCTGCGTAGATCACGAACATCTGCACGATCTGCTGGGTAACTTCCGTGGTGAGCTGCTGGTATTCGAAACGTAGAATTTCACCCAAAGTAACGTCACAACGAGGCCTAGCCTGGGGGTCTAAGGCCGGAAGAATGGTTCAGGCCGGAATGAATCCAATCGGTTTTTCCGGCGCATATATAGGGAATATAGTGCTGAGTCTACATATTATGACAAACAATATAAACGTAACGCAGTTGCGGGGTAACCTTGGGTGGTGTGACAGAACAATAGGCATGCGCTGATGCAGCATGTTACAAAACGTCTTACAACTATGCGAGGGTTACAGTAATGAGCACATGGGCTGACGCAAATGCGCCCATGGTCATTACAATACCGCATTTTTAAAAAATATCATGTACTTACATAGAATGCTGATTTCATGGCCTGAACTTTCTGTATATAGAATTCATACACGAACGCTGCCATCTGTGGCATGTCACCCACTTCCTGTGCGACTCCTTGAGGGGGACAGTTGTTTGGTCGTTGGGTAGGGAATGTTTCTTGGGGAATGATGTGTAGTTTGAGTGTTCGGGCCATTAGCTGAAAGAAAGAAAGGTAGATTATGGGCTCTTAGTGGAATATCCATTAACAATTAGCTGCTGTCAACAGTCTGTGTAGATGTAATAACTTCTTGCATGAAATAAGCTGGTGTAAATGTTTATACTTCATCAGCTGTAACAAAACATTAAGATGTTCCTCATATACATTACTTTGTTCTGTTAGCTCAAAGTAATGACCTCCACATGTGCAACAAACAGAATGCAGTGCAAACATCTTCCTGCTGCACGTGTTTGTGCATGACTTCATACTGTCTGAATACTGACATTCAGTGTGTCTTTTAATGTGAAATGGCTAATGTTTCAAGCGCTTAAGGGCACGAGTAGGCAGTTTAGGCACCCACTTAACAGGCAAAAAGAGCAAACTGTAATCAATATATTTGCATTAATAGACTAGAAATGCTGATAAACTGATACAATTGGTGGTGGCTGAGAGAGCAGAAACTACTGGCACTAGCAGAGCTACAGTGTTTCACATCTGAAATGAAGCCAATCAGGTCTGCTGCAGTGTTATTTGTCTCTGCATTTGCACACTGGTTCTGTGGTTCCATGTCATGCCCTGTGTAGATAATGAAGGACCAGACACATCCTGTACTGAGTTCACATACAGCAGTTCGTATGACTTAATGCCAAATTTGGCATCTTTCAAGCATACATCTTGCTTGAAACACAGGTGGTCTTTCCATACAGTCAAACAGCAGGTACAACTACTGAAATCTGTGCTTCAGGGATCACATTCTCCCTCCCTTGGTGCTACAACTCTTTGTGAGATTTAGCCTACTCAACAGATCTCTTCCACACTTCTCTATCCATAGCCACTTTACTCCAATTCTGAATCTACATTTTTTCCAGATCTACTCTGACATCATTCTCCCATCTTAACCTTAGTCTACCAAGCCTTCTTACTGCAATTGGTCTCCACTCTGTTATTCTTTTCACCTCCCTTTCATTACCCATTCTTACAAAATGCCCAATCCATCACATTCTCTGTGCTGTTATATATCTAACTATATCTGCATGTCTGATTAGTAAATCTATTTCCTCATAAGCTCTTATTCTCCAACATCCATATGACTTTTTATTTGGTCATATATTTTCCTCATTACTTTCCTTTCAAACACTCTTAATTGTGCTTATCAAGTTAATGGATAAATTTTGAGACACTTGGCTGCCCCCTCATATTCATTTAGTTTAAGTTGCCTCACTATGTGTTGCAGTCTTTCAAAGTGGGGGGTTTTAGGGATGGTGACAATACCATGGGCATGATACAACATTTGTCACAGTTCAATCTGCTATGTTTTATACATGTTTCTTAATAATAATAATCTCTTGTTTGAAGCAGAACACCTGTACCTAGAATGTGTTCTAGCATGCACAGATGCTGCACAAGAGTGACAGTGGGGATGCTCACAGAGGTTGCAAGGAAGTGCAATGGTTTACTGCAATGGTATTCAAACTGTGTTTCACAGAACTCTGGGGTTCCATGGGCATTTTCACGGGTTCCTCATGCATATTTCCTTGATCTTGACTCTGGTACAATTAATTGCAGTAATTCTTATTTCACTATTCTGTTGTCATTCTTGTGCATAATCAGTGCTGGGTTTCTTTTTGTATGAATCACCAATTATAAAATTTTTATTTTCATAAATATGCACAAATAAAAAAAAGTTCGTGTATTAAAAAAGTTTCACTCCATTTCTGCCCCCACAAAGTGCACCTTTACTGTACAGTGGTTCCATGATAGTTCAGGTTACTGCCAGGGTTCCATGAAACTGACAGACTGAAGACCATTGACCTACTCTAAACATCACATCATATATAATATAGTACAATGTGTAAAGTAAATGCATGACAAAGGGAAAGCCACTGGCAGGACACATATCTTCCAAAAACCTATAAGCCACCTTAAAAATTCCAGGCACCAGAAGGCTGACATGAAGCAAGTTCCATACTGAGAACCCATAAATATTAGGCACCACCCTACAAAATTTAGTCACCTGGGTGATGTGGTGCCTGGGGTCTGTGAAGTCCTAGTCTGTCATTATATCATCATGGTAAAGAAAAAAAAAATTAAAATATAAATACAACCATGAGTTATAAGTTGCAACATTTGAGGTTCTCACAGCAGTGTTGCTGAACATTCAGGCCTTCCGAGATGACACTGTGCCATCAGGTGAGTGGCTCCAGACATTTTGAAGCCTTGTAACGCCTTCGTCTTCAGAGTCAAGTGGTCCAAGAATATCCATGCAATAAGAAACTGCTTGTTGTATCAGTATTGTTGAAGCATCCCCAAATTGCTACCAGCCCCTCTGCATACCAGATAGTGATAAGTTGCTCTACCACACAGCACTGAACAACATCCCTCTGTAGGTCCTCCACTACCTCAGCCTCTTGGCTTGTCACCCTTCTGGCCATATGCTACCCACAACTAAACCTACAAAACACAGCACTTTTTTCCCACGTGGCAGTCCTTCTTGGACTGCTTAGCTCAAAAGAAGAAAGCACTGTTATTATCCCAACTGCAGAGAACTAATAACCAAATGACACAGCATCAAATCCCAGCTGACTTGAATTTTGAAATATCAAGTTCTTTGTTCATGAAACAAAAGTTTACTTGCACCACATGCTAATAGGGGATGCTTACCTGACTAAATGCTGGGGTTAGTTCAAAGCAATTCTTGAAGAGAGAAACCCTGGCAAATATGTAGAGGCCAAGCCGTGCACGAGACATAGCAACTACCAGACGGCGTACGTCTCTCAGATGCCCGACAGCCTTTGTCCGAACCAAGGACAGCAAGATGTAGTCATTCTGTTGACCTTGATACTTGTCAACTGTGGTCACCTGATATACAAGTTCAAGCCTGCTTAGCTATAGATGTTACTTACACTTAACCAGCCTTTATATTAAATGTATAGCAAAGGTAAATGGTGTCTCCATTTATCATGGTGGCAAGGTGTGCATACACTAATCATGGCAGACATCGAGCATGTGAGACAAAACAGCAACTTTATCCTCATCTTTTATTCAACACAAAGCAATGAAACACACACAGCTAAAACCCCCTCCTCTCTTTTGTTTTTTTTTTGTACTTAACTTACTGATATATGAAAATTTCCAAAACACATAAATAAATATAACTCTATATAAAAGTAATTCTAAATTATTAAAAAAAAAAAGGATGCATTTGTCTAAATCCAAAACATTATAATGCAAATTTAATTCAAGAGAGATTTTTCTGTATTTTACTCTGACACTCAACATAAGGATTCATAATCTTTACTGTCATACTGTGCATGTTGTTATGCTTGTTATATAATCCAAATCATGCACTTTGTTTCAGTTTAAAATACACTCACTTTAACATTTAAAAACACTAAAATGTTAAAAACATGTTTGTAAACACGAGAAACCCATACACGTTTCAGTCCTTTTCATTCGACCATCCTCGGGGGCCCATATGCCGTACTTTGTGTTGTTACTACAATGTCTTCGGCTGATTTGCGTTCGTTGAGTATTTATTTGGTATGTGGCCGTATGTGTATATCATCTGTAATATAATGGTTCAGTTAGAATAAAATCCACGTAATTCATTATGTCCAAATATGAGAAGTGAAGCTTTTATATCGGAAGAAAACCAGACTTACTTATTGAGTGTGTGCTTGGTGCTCTTGTCAGTGGAAGATCTGTTTGTGAACCGTTTCGTAATGTGTGTGTGAGCTGTGCCAGTTTGTGTAACGGGTTGAGTTCATTGACTTGCTGTTCCGTGATAAGCTGGTTCTGTTGGCGGTACATTTGTATGTACATGTTTTCCCAGTGATTCATTTTCATACTTTTTCAACATGGTTGTATTAGTTTTAGTGTGTCGTTTGCTGTTGCATATTCATGTCTGTTATTTAGTGTGTGTGTGTGTGTGTGTGTAGCGTATGCTGAGGCCGGGTTATTGGTTTTGATGTATCTTATATACTCTTTATGTCTTACTGTTATGGGCCTACCTGACTGTCCAACATAATTCTTACTGCATGTGTTACATTTTATTTCATATACTCCACTTGGGTTCATATTGTCTGTTTTTTGTGCCAGTTGCTGATATATGGTGTTGTTGGCTCTGAATGCTTTGTTAATGTTGGTGTTTTTAAACAAATTGGTTACCTTTCTCATCAGAGGGCCGTGATATGTGAATATTATCCATTTTTTTTGCTCTGTATTTGTTTTGTTTGCTGTTCCTCTTTTATGACCTGGTTTTTCCTTTGTTTGGCTATTTCTTTCTTTTTTATGTCATGGATTGTGTCTATGGGGAAACCATTTTTTGGGGCTATAGTGAGTATTTTTTCCCATTCTTGCTTTTTTGCCTGTTCTGTGATGGGTAATGTTAGCATTCTATTTATGTAAAACATGAATGCAGCTAGTTTGTGGTCTTGTGGATGATTTGAAGTGTACTGAATTGTAATATCTGCACTAGTGGGCTTTCTATATATGTTCAGTTCTATTTTATTTATGTTTCTGTTGATTGTCACATCCAGATAATTTATTGAGCTATTTATCTCTTCTGTGGCTTTGAAATCTAATTCTTCATTGATACCGTTTATGACACTAGTAATGGTTGTTTCATTTGTTTTATTTTGGTCGAATATGATTAGGATATCATCTACGTATCTTTTGTCGTAAAATAGCTCTTGACTTTCTATCCAGTGCTTTATGATTGATTCTTCTATGAGTGTTTAAAAACACCAACATTAACATAGCATTCAGAGCCATCAACACCATATATCAGCAACTGGCACAAAAAATAGACAATATGAACCCAAGTGGAGTATATGAAATAAAATGTAACACATGCAGTAAGAATTATGTTGGACAGTTAGGCAGGCCCATAACAATAAGACATAAAGAGCATATATGATATATCAAACCAATAACCCGGCCTCAGCATGTGCTACACACATACTAAATAACAGACAAGAATATGGAACAGCAAACAACACACTAAAACTAATACAACCATGTAGAAAATGTATGAAAATGAACCACTGGGAAAACATGTACATACAAATATACCGCCAACAGAACCAGCTTATCACGGAACAGCAAGGCAATGAACTCAACCCATTATACGAACTCGCACAGCTCCCACACACATTACGAAACAGTTCACAAACAGATCTTCCACTGTCAAGAGCACCAAGCACACACTCAATAAGTAAGTCTGGTTTTCTTCAGACTTAAAAGCTTCACTTCTCATATTTGGACATAATGAATTATGTGGATTTTATTCTAACTGAACTGTTATATTACAGATGATATACACATACGGCCACATACCAAGTAAATACTCAACGAACGCAAATCAGCGGAAGACATTATAGTAACAACACAAAGTACGGCATATGGCCCCCTGAGGATGGTCGAATGAAAAGGACTGAAACATGTGTGGGTTTCTTGTGTTTAAAAACACATTTTTAACATTTTAGTGTTTTTAAATGTTAAACTGAGTGCATTTTATAGTGAAACAAAGTGCATGAGTTGGATTATATAACAAGCATAAGGATTCATGGTTAGTGATTTTAGTACACATTATTAGAATATACATAATCATTTTTTGTGAGCAGCACATGTCAAGGACACACATTGCAGAAACTTACCATCCAACCAGCTACAGTCAACTGACAGTTCACAGCTGTAAAAACTAGTTAATATGAACTACAAATTGTACCTTATGTGGTCGTCCGATGAGTGGATTGGTTGCACAACGAATGTTGATGACATCGCGAATGAGGTGCTTCTGTCCATTGTATGTGGTAAGGATGGATATTTTATCTGCCGGGTAGCCAATGAGCCTCATGTACATGAACACAGCCACACAGTACTCAGCCTCTGCCAGATTCTGGACATCATAACATTTTGTACACTTAATGAATCTTGTCATGTGCATGCATAGAATGTCCCTTTTATTGGGCCCTGAGCATGGCAGCTGTCATAGTATGTGCCAGCAGATGCTGCTTTCTATGTGAAACAGCTACTGTGCCTGAGTAACCCATTAAAGTTACACCCTGTATTATCATAATAAAAACAGGAAGTTACACTGATGAAGAACCCCATCACAAATGTACTCCTTCCTCATTCACTGTGTAACTCATATGACACACATTAAAAAAAAACATCAAATACACAATTTGATATTAACAGTGCCCCCCACTTTTTTTTAACTCCACTAAGTTACGGTCATCAAGTGACCTTCATCAGGGACAGACTACTGACTTAATGTAGGAAATGACAGAGGTTTTACATTGATCTGTATCCTGAAAGGTAGACTTTTTATAATACAATTTGTATGAAGGATACAGACTAACAAAGTTCTGTAATTTCCTTTATAAAACTCGAGAGTATCTCCCTGATGTTGGTTATCAGACAACCAAAATGTGCCATTGTTATAACAGAACAGGCATTAATAACCATGTGTGTATTTTTGTGGTTCTGTTTCAACGCAGTAATTAGACATGTCAGCTTCACATTCATGCACTCCATTCAGGTTGCTGGCAAAACACTGCTTTCTGATTCCTTTTCTATGCTTTTTCTTTGCCTTACTGTACAGACATTCTTTGCTTAATGGACTGATCTTTCTAGATACCAAGAGCTCATGATGGTTCCAGTGTTATCTGCCTAGATAGTGCATAAAAAAATGATATATCACAATTCAAATGATGAAGGCACAGTAACAACTTCCTGTGTATGTGAGGACAGAAGCAGGCAAAGTGACTGAAATTATACTCTAAATATTGACTATTATTAATTTAACCATAAGCTGATAATGCTAATCATTTGTTTTCTGACCTGGTATGGTAATTATAGGTACATCCATGAAAGAAGAATGTCTGAAGACTCCACATAAAGTTTTCAACATTTAGCCAGAACTGTTGAACTTAACCTTTTGGAGCCAGAAGACAGCTGCAGTCACACATGCAGTGTGAAGATAAGCAGACTGAACATTACCTAAATTCATTGCCAAGAACAAGCAAAGTTTTTGGTAGCTGTTTAAATCCCACATCTTTAGCAGAGTACACGGGACACATAACTCTGGTCTTAAAGGGTTGAAAATTTAGTATTACCAAGTGTAATGTAATTAAAGACAAACAATAACTCTCATACCAACCTGGTAAAAGTATGGACTTGGTTCTGACTCACCAACACCATTGAAATCTTCAACATTGATAAGTTGGAAATCAAACCAGAAGCCAGGGTTGGCAACACGATATTCAGGCCAGCTTTCTACATGAGCCAAATTACCCAACCTCTTGTACCGCCAGTTGTATAGGTTACAGATGCTGACATAATAACACAAAATTAAATTATTTAAAGAAATAAAGACACAATAATGTTTCATAATAAAATGGTTGCTGGGATAACCTCAACTGACATTGCCCTTCGAATTGTGGCCCCTGGGTAGGCATGACTGCTGACGTTCCCCTCTCACCCACCAGTCCGCAGTATGAATTAGACTGGTGGGTGAGCAGGCATTAACATTAGCCTTGCCCACTCAGAACTCACAAGGTGATGAATGACCTACAAAGTCACCATTTTCTATAACAGAAGATCTAAGAAAGATTTCTTTTTGGCTTTCATTACTTTTGTAGTTGTTTACTTCAAAGTTACCCACACTTGAAACCTTAATAATGAGGGGAAGTGCATATGAATAAGAAAGGGAGGAAAAAGATTATGTTGCATGCTGTTCAACATAATGAGCAACAGTGCTGAATTATTCTGTAGTCACGGCTATGCCACTAGCAACTCAGACGTCATGTGATACTGAACCTTCTGTACCACAAACGTTCACACGTTGCTGCAAAATGTGGCCGTATCACAGCTCAGGCACTAAAGTCATGGCCTCTCATCATAGAGGCCAGGGTTCAATCCCAGCTCCTGTTTTCCATTGTCATTATCATTCCACTAATTCTCCACATTCATTCATTCATCTATCCATCCATCCATCCATCCATCCAACCACTACTGAAGCTACAGAGTATCAGCAATTTACAGCATCATTAAATAGCACAAATTCTGCAAAACCGAGACTTAAGGCAAAAATTACCTTGGCCTTGCGCGGCCTTGTCCATCCAAGTCAACGGTTGGCACCCCTAGTCTCACGATGCGAGTAAAAAGAGACTGTTCCATATTGGAGTACTTTTGGAATGCCATGTTCTTAATGACTGGTGGCAGCTGATGGTGATCACCAATCATGATCCAGCGTTTAAGTCGACTGAAACCATCTTCAGGATTCTGCAGCAACAGAGGAATGAATGTTTCGATCTCCAGGATCTGTGCTGCCTCCTCCATTAGGATGTTGTCATACTTGAAACCTAAAAGCAAAGACAGTCCAATGAAATTGTGTGATCCTGTTACCATACAAGAATCAGAGAAATGATGTTCATAATGAGAAATTTTGTACATTGGAGATTCCAAACACCCTACCCTAAACTTGTGATCAGTAATCCATCAGTACTACTGTAATGCCCTAATTTGGAGGGGACTAGGTTTTACTAGTGATACCCTATGGGACATAAATATACAAGTAGCGTGAGGGGTTCCTAACGTGGATATCCTGATAAATGGTAGAAATCTGCCACCAATCAGTAAATACTGACAGTGCGCTATAAGGGTGTAGTACTGGAGAGTACTGGAGTAACTGATCAAAATCACACTTGACTGTAGACAGTCTATATATTGTAAATCAATTATGTTGATGCTATAATACAGATATGAAGGAGATGATAAATACTACAGCAAGAAAGATAAAATGATTATCTTGCTCTTGTATAAACCTGAATAAATATGAATTTAGAATTTAGTTCAGATCGTCTGAATTATATTACGAAAATGTTTCACTCGAATTAATTTGGAATACAGAAAATTAATTCAGTCAATTCGGCTTACCTTCTAGTATGTAGAAACAATGCCACATCGTAATCAATATTGAACTTTGTATAATAATTATTGTTCTCAGAGCCTTGCAGATACGTAGTGACCGGCGAACAGCGATTCCTTTGAGTGAATCTCGCATCAGCAAAAAGCGGGGGTTTATATTAGAGCAAAATGGTACATAAACATAATTTACAGTTGAGACAAATTGATCACGTCAGAGTTAGGGTTAAGTGCTTCTAAAGAATGGGAAACTGACAAATAAGCGCTGAGTTGCAACTGTGAGTGATCGTTCATTTCGCAATGAGGAAGTGAATGAAATCTAACGGTAACCATTTCAACATACAAATCCAAAAAATACAAAAATATGTAAAATTTAACACACGATAATTTACATTTTACATTCGTTACACTACTTTTCAAAATCTTCACCCTTCCTGTTTCCAGTTTACTTCAATTTCTCTGATGTATATTTCCAATACAAAGCTGGAGTCTGGATGTTTGGAATAAAAAGAGCAGTTTATAAGATATCATATTCTCCCTTTTGTAAATATATTTATGAGAACTATAATTTACAACCCTTTGGTGCCGGAATTAAATGGAAACATACTGACATAGTGACGTACAGAAGTACTGACATGCTGTTCCCGAATTCTGTACTTCAGTCACTGCTCTAATGGAACAACACTAAATGCAAAAGTCCACAGGTTGTCATATCAGGTTTTGTCCCACATGATTAAAATCTCGACACCTCTAGCTTAGTGCAAGTCCTATCGCCCGACCCCAGAAAAGTCATAGGCCGATTCCCTGCAACCTTCCTATACAACTGAAACACAGTGTTCCTCAGTCACCCTCAAGACAAAGGCAGTATAATCCTCTGACACTTCATAACAAACAAAGCAAAATACTACACAGTGTAAAAAAACCCAATGTACAATCATCATATGAACTTCACACATCACTGTAACAATGTGTGATTCTTAAATCTTTAAGTTACACCCAACAGAATGGTACACGTGTGTGTGTGTGTGTGTGTGT